>Ga0058697_10000344_pt1 | contig 21177 bp, 18 predicted proteins | sample AgamicAsMae_FD_66619 | JGI IMG/M metagenome (GOLD analysis project Ga0058697, IMG submission 66619) | Agave microbial communities from Guanajuato, Mexico - As.Ma.e | ecosystem: Host-associated > Plants > Phyllosphere > Phylloplane/Leaf | place: Guanajuato, Mexico | collected 2012-06-04
TCCCATACCATAGTACAACGTACTAGCGAAACTAGGCAGTAAGCCCAACACCGCGAAACTGACACAGAAGGTCGTCCAAAGATTGAACTCTCGCTTGAACTCCGGCTTGTAGCCCAAAGCCGCTAGAGTCTCTTCATCCTGGTTCCAAGAATGTTTGGGGTCGTAAGGTATATCGCCTGCAGGCAGTATCGATGTGACAGGTTCTTGGCCCACGCTTTTGCGCGTCGATGAGGTGCGTTGTGCCATTCTGATAGGTTGGTCGATCGTCTAGGAGTAGAGAGGGCTAGATGGTCGAGGCCGAGGGTTGGGATGTCTGCCAGAGATATCACTTTGCCTTGAGCCGAGAATGTGGAAGTAGACATGTTTCTGATAAGGAAACGAACAAGGCTTGAAGTCTGTCGGCTTGTACTACGTTGGATCGGGCATATACATGCGACGATGGAGTTCTTGACGACCAATCAGCTAGACGTACAAGCAACAGCTAAAAAGATAGGCAGAACGGAAAGTATTCCGTGGCGACTGTCTGACAGCTGGGGAGATAAGGAGTTGGTGGTCTGGAGCTCTTATCTTGCTTGAGGTTGGCCTATCATGCGGGGTAGTGGTTGCGATAAAGGATGATCGATCCTTCCACTATCCCTACTTCTTCTATCGCGCCTTCACGATTCACTCGTGTTGCGCTATGAGCGTCTCATACTCTTTCTCGCTGTCGTCAGAGCTATGCAGCTGCGAAGAAGACATGGTATGAGCAAGTCGAAATCTTGCTGTGAGTTTCACGTCCATCTTTCACTCTGAACTCGGATGTAGGTACTCATGGTTGCCAGATGGTACGTTCTCCGTGTCTGTAAGCCTCTCGGTTTCGTAGGTATACGTATGCTTTATCACCTCTAGTAATAAGCATTTGCACTATTTCCGGTTACTGCGGCACCAGGGAAAGCTCCAGGTACGACTGCTGGCTCCCTAGATACTGCCTCGTCGCCACTGTCCTCTTCGTCGCCTCTGAAGGCGTTTTGGTGGGGATCAATTGGTGCCCGAAGACGAGCCAACAGAGATGCATCCAGAGACGGCGGCGAGAAAGGTTTCGGCGTATGATATTCGCGACCCGAAGGCATCGCTGCCATGAGTGATTCACTCGGGGGAATAAGTTGGGTGTTGATCTGTGTTCGCTCGCGTCAGCATTGCTTTTTCTACTCGCGAGGAAGAAGAACTGGAGATGGGTAGCAGCCACTCACCGTATCGTTCAACTTCACCCACTTTACTTCCAACCACTCCAATACCCTCGCCTCCTCAAGTTTGCCTGCATCCAGGCCCCAGTCATCAGAGCCCTTCTCAACCTTCCGATCTTCTCGTTTTTCGGCAAAAGTCTGTTTGATTCCTTTCCATCCTTTACGTTTACTAGCATCCTGCTCTAGAGGAGCCAGCCCCAATTCTCGTCTTGCGCCTCGTAAATATGCGATCGCTTCTCCAGTCTTTCCTGTTGCTTCGGCGTCACAGGCCAAGAACCTGGCAGCTTTTGCACGAGCTGTACGGCGGAGATCGTCGACATAGTTCAATAGCGAAGAGTCCAGAACACCGATTCCAGGGGCTAGAGAGGCGGCCGCTCTTTGGGCGTGGTCTGAGGCACAGAGACAGAGGCGGGCGAACAGATGAGCGCGGACTTTGGGTATGCTGGGGGCAGAAATCATCCATTCTTTGTCATCCTTGTTTCTAGCTTGTATAACGGCGGTGGTGTACGGGTCGTCCTTCAGCACTGTGATCAAGGTTGCCTCTGCTAGAGCTAGAGCGGCGAGTGCGACTTGGGTTGAGTTTACTGTATCAAGAGGTGCAGAAGCCGGATCTTGAGTATGTAGATTCAAGATGTAGTTGTGGATTGAATTTGCTTCGAGCAGGTACTTCATAGCGGATCCAATTGCTGCTGTTCGTCGGTCCGGCGAGGGTATGTTTGACGAGTAGAGGATCTGGAGTTGGGATCGTGCTTGCTGGACTTGGATGTAGGCTAGTGTCTGCAGCACAAATGCGAGATCATTATATATGCCTGCCAATGGCGGTCGAGGCGGTTCTCGTCCTGGTAGAGTTGCGGACAGAGTGAGACGCCATTCTGTTTGTAGTTGTTTCGTACTTGAGATTGTCACAGGCTCTTCTCCTATCCTGCCCGAGGATACAGCTGATGCAATACCTAGCGCGTATGGGAGATAGCCGTTTAGTGCGTCCTGAACAACTCCCAAGTGAGCTGCTTGCTGCGTGGTAGGTAGTCGTTTGTGTTTCTTCAGAGCATCGCGGAGGATTGATCGTTGTGTCGTTGCGCTCAGTGGCAGAGAGGGGTGGCTCGGGCTGCTGATGAAGGCTTCCAGTGAGGTTGACGATGTCGTCGGTAATGCGAAGGGGTATGGCATTGTGTTGTGTCTTCCAATAGCTCCAGAATATGAGACTTGGGTTGAGTTGAAATTGGCAATTGCTCCTACCACCTTGTCAATCGCGTCGGTCGCGACTGCCAATGTTTCGTGGGGAGAAGTGCGTCACTTCGTATACATCGTATTCAGCACATTATCGCGGAACCAGATCCGCGAGCGAGGTATGCAGTACGACCCTGGACGTATGTTTACTGCTGCAACATCATCTCATCAGGGGCAGGTAATCACATTCACGATTCTTGGTGCGCTCGCTCTCAAGGCAAGTTAACGATCACTCTATTCTGTGTCAATCGTGGCGGGTTCATTACTTGAGGACAACACTGAATCCACGTGCCGCTTCCAACGGAACTCAGTACAGCTCAACTGATCCAACTCTCCTCTACACTCGTCTCACTATCGCAAGCGGTCGGATCATGAGATGAAAAGAAACATATCATATCCATTATGTTCGTGTCAAAACTCAATGCTGATTTAAACAAAACATGCTTTCCATGTTGAAAGGTTCAAGAGACTTCCATAAAAAATCGTGACTCCACTACGCCCAAGTCCAACACCGATTAGAAGGTCATCTAGAACTCGTACTCGTCGTCTCTTTGCGCAGAGTGGTAGTTCTGAGCGCGTGCAGAAGAAGCATATCCCTTTGCGCCAGAGACTGTGTCGTTCTCAGTAGTAGCGTTCTTGTCACGGCGACCGCCCATGCCATCACCTCGTGTCTTGTAGATGGCGGGTTGTCTGGAGCTGTCACCCTCATCACCAATGTCCCACGAAAGACCACCGTCTCTACGTCCACCCATGCCGTTGCCGTAGGTCTTGTAGATTGCCTTCTCAGGGCCGGCCTCCTCGGGTTCATCCCACAGTGTAGGAGCACCAGCGCGACCGCCCATGCCGTTTCCTGCAGTCTTGTAGATCTTCTTGGGTGCGTCTGACTGGCCGAGGTTGAAGTGAGGTTGGTACTCGTCGCCGCGTCTGGACTTGTCAACATTTGTGTGGTTGCTGAAAGGTGCCTTGGGACCAGCAGGGCTGTCGTCTGAGATCTCAAAGTGGGCATTGGCGTCTGGGCGAGCGGCGTGAACAATGGGACGCTTCTCGGGTGAGATTTGGTCCTGTGTTATGTCAGCAGAAGATGTGTATGGTGATTGCAGGAGCGTACCTCGTCTACACCGGGTCCGATGTGGCGCTCCTGCTCAGGGTTGGGTCTGGGCCTGTGCTTCTCGGGGGTGGTGAAGTCCTGGAAGTCCCAGTTGCTGGTGTGTTTCGAGTCCTTGGTAGACAGACGTCTGGACAAGTCGGAAGCAGATGAACCACCTTCGCCGTTGGAGAACTCAAAATGGTTGAACTTCGAAGGGTCGATCTTCTTGGATTCGGGGGAAAGGACACGTTCGGGCTGGGAGTTCTCGTCGAAGAGGCGGTTGTTGTGGAAGTTCTTGCCCGAGCCGGCCTTGGGCTTTCCTTCGGGCTTGTAGCCTTCGTTGTTGCTGCCGTTGGCGAAGATTTCATCCATCTGACGAGGAGCGGGCTTCGCTGATGTACGAACAGCGTATTCAGGGTTGACGTTGGCCTGGGCTCTTGATTCTTGACCCTCACCAGTGGCGAACAGGCGAGCGTGGAAGTCACCATTGGCACAACCACCAGCTTGCGCCTGAGTAGACTTGGTTGCATCGTTCGAGGCGGGACGGATGGGGAGCGATGCGGTGGTGGAGCCGGCGTTGTTGATGCTGTTTTTGACCGTCTTGACCATGTTGGTGCCGTCACGGATGGGCCAGTTGCGTCCACTCTTTCCAATGGCGTCGACCTGTCTGAGCATGGTTGCTTGGTCCCAGTAGAGTCTGATTTGGCTGATCTTGCCTTGACCATTGTACTGGACAATGTGGACCTAGACACGAGTCAGCCTTGATCAAAGGTCAGTGAAGGGTCAGTACCAACCATAGGCAAGGAAGCGACCGAGTCGGCCAGCATGTTGTCGTCCATCTGAGGCAAGATAGCACCACCGCCACGAATGAACTCGAAGGTGGTGTCTGTCTCGACGACAGCGCCATCAGAGCTGCCGAAAGAGCTCAGGACAGTCTCTGACTTCTTCTTGACAACCTTGTCCTGTGCTTGGAAATGCTTGAGAATGGCGGCAGACTCATGGATCGAAGTAGTAGTGGTGATGTAGTGGAGGGCGGCATCAGATGCAAGCGCAGACTCGGACGGCGAGCGCAGGAAGGCGAGGTATGTGTCGGCCATGGTTGGCAATGCGTTGTGAGAGACCAGTGTTGTTGATATGATTGAAGAGGCTGGCAAAGAAACAGGCACGAATTGATAAATGAAAGGCTCGACCAATCGAGTCAGAAGTTGTCTGTCGCTGTTTGTCGCAGAGTTGAAACGAGGGGAAGCGACAGCTGCAAAGCGTAAACAAACATCCTTCTCAATCCGTGTCATTCAACCCACATTTTACATGCTAGTGCACGCCGTGGGGAAACTTTCATATCTAGACATATTTGACTCGTATATCTACAACACTCGTTCGTCTACTGCGCTTTCTTTGACTCTGCACTCAGGCGCTGCGCCTCTTCAGGGCTGCCGGGTATCGCTCCTCTTCTGATAGCATCTGCCACTCCTCTCTTGAGACCCTCGGTGACGCCCACCACAGGTCTGTAGCCCAATCTTCTCTTGGCCTTTTCGATGCTGTAGTATCTCGTCATGCAGCTGTACTTGACTTTCTGTCTGGTAAGGTTCGGCACACCCAGCTGGAAGATCCAGAAAATGTACTCGAACAGTGTTGCAATGAACAGACCAAAGTCCTTGGGGATGGTCCACACCTGGGCGGGCGTGGTTGTGTCGCCGCACTCCTTCCATGCGGTACGGGTAAAGTCCCAGAAGTACATGGGAGAATCGTTTGTGATGAAGAAAGACTCGCCATCCACCTTCTCGTGGCTCAATGGAGCAATTTGTCCCTGCTCTTCACGTTCGTAGGTCGTCAGGAGAGCTGCTGCTGCCAGGTGATGGGCATGTGCGACATTGGTGGCCTCGGTGAAGTCGAAGAGGTTGGTGTTGTCGCCGAGCTGGAACTTGGTCTGACCCTTGTAGTATGCTCCGAGCATAGGGGGAAGAAGAGTCTGGTCGCCGACGCCGAAGATACCAGAGGGACGGAGAGCGCAGGTGAGGAAACGAGGGTTGGAAGCGGGGCGGTTGTATTCGAGAACCGTCTTTTCGGCAAGGGCCTGTGGTCCATATTAGTACTAGATGAGTGAGTATAATTCCGAGATACGTACCTTTGTGTTGGTGTAGTAGTCGGGCTGCGCCTTGCCAGTCACAAGAGGGTATGTCTCGTCGGCATTGATCAGGTCGGTCGAGCTGTCGCTGATGACACTGGCACTGCTGGTGTAGACAAATGCCTTGACACCAGTCTCGGAGGCGACCCGAAGGAGAGTCTTCGTTCCGTCGACGTTGACCTTGTACAAGATCTCGTTGGCCATGTTGAACTTGGGGCTGGCAGTGTGGATGACGATACTGGGCTTGATCTTGATGAACAGTTCGCGCATGGCACCCTCATTAGTGAGATCTCCGAAGTGGTACTCGCAGCCGTTGATGGGTTCGGCGGCAGGCCTCAGGTCCATGGCCGAGAGCTTGGTGCATGCATTGCGTTCAAGCAGGAGGTTGATGATCTGTGTGCCCAGTCCGCCGCATCCTCCAGTGATGAGCACATGGCCCAAGTCCTTGGTTGATGTAGTCTTGCGACCGATGCTGCTAGTAGGAGCGGCCATTGTGGTTGTTTTATGTGGGTTGCGACAGAGAAAGGGCGGCGACTTTGAGGTATCGAGACGGAGCAACAGCTAAGTCGGTTGATCTGTTTGGTGGGGAAATTGCTCCTCGGGAGATTGTGGCTGAATGTTCACGCCATTCTGGAAACAATCACTTCAAGACGAGCTTCACCAGGACAAAAAGTACGTAGTGTGAGTAAACAATAGGATTGAATTACAATGCTAAATTATGTGTTCGAGGAATTCCGTCCACCATATGCCATAGCTCAACGCCGATTTCACGTTCGATAGAGAATTGTTGAAATCCTGATTTTCCTTGTTAGCAATGATCTCAAGACATAAACATTTTCGTATGCAGGTAGAAGGATAGAGAAAAGAGTCAGAAGGAAGGCAACGGAAAATGTCCACACGGTTTTGCGCTCTCGGACAAGACAATAATGTTTTTACATCCGAAAATACTTCATCATTCGAGGGAGTCAATGGAGGTAGGAGGGTGCTGATGTGCGATTAAAGCTTACCTCTGAGATGTGGTTCATCACAACAGAGATCTCGAACAGGTCCTTGTCCTAGATTCCATGTGGTGATGGTGAGGAAGAGAAGTTTGCTGCTGGAGAAATTTCGAAGTTGACGGAGTCTGGTTTGCTTGGCATTTATCCATCTTATCGATAAGCGTAATGACTGCTTCTCATCACATATACCCATCTTTATATAAATATCGCTACATGATAGAGTCGTCCATGAGCAGTGTCAGTGACTCGTGGGTAGTCAAGTTGTAAGATAGAGGCACTGGGTTGAAAGGTATGTATAGTCATCAGGAGGTAGTATCAAGCTGTACCCGTGACTTTCACAGGTAGTAGGTCTTTCTATTCATCACCAAGAATCACTTCAACATCTATCAGAATGTACAAGCTAAGGTTTTCACTCGATCGATGAGAGCCAGGGTCGCCAAACAAGTCATGGCAGTTGTTCGTGCCAGTCACTTCGTATCTTAAGCATTCACTATGGTATATACAAACTTCTTTTTGCTTTTTTCTACCAACAACAACTTCTGGTCTTTGCGATCCTTTGTGCTCACCTTTGTCTCTTCTCATTGCCTGTCGCCTCTGTTTGATCAGACGACTGTTTCTGGCTGCCTCCGTTTACTCAGACAGCTTTGGGCGTAGAACTGTGTTCCATGACCCTTTTTCTTACCACCACAACACATATTTTTTCCGGTGTCTTCCAACACCTCCACCAACAGCCGCGCTTAGGACACTTGAAGCGATTCTCGGCCCACTGCAATCGTGGTCTCTGACACTCTGGCACCAGGCGTTTTTCAACGACAAGGATCGGTTCGGTCGCGAGGCAATGCAGGTCTCGGCCAGGGTTCCTTACCAGACCGAGGTCGAGGTTCAACGACAACTCGAGGTCGAGGCACATTGATGGGTCGCCGCGGTGTGCCTCCACTGACGGGCAGAGTGTTCCAACTCAAAGGTCCGGACGTCGACCGTGCTTGAGGAATTGCGTTTGGCGCAGCCCGAGGACGTAGACCGACTGGACAACGTGCCCAGGGTTGCAGACCGGCTGCTTCCTCGGACAACAAGTTTACTCCTCTCGCTGGCTCCTGTGATTCTGAAAATCCGGGTCCTGATAGTCCTGGAGGTCCTGGTTCCGATGCACACCATACCGGATCTAAAGCCCCCAACGCACATGGGTCGTCGCTAGGCACTGGAAATCCAGGTTCATTTGGTGGACACTAACGGCGACGATCAACCCGACACGACCATCTGACAGCTGCCCATCGATGCCGAGCCTCTACGACAGCAAATCGGCAGACAGCAGGCCGCGGAGCTGGCCAAACGGCAGGTCAAGGAAGACGAAGAGATATGCTGTCAGCTGCTTGAGGAGCTTCAAAGAGCTTGTAGCAAGGACATATTCGAGGAGGAACTTGTCGAGCACGAAGACAACAATCACGATAACATGTGACTGATCTCAGCCCTACCTGACCGGTCAACAACACGGCTCGCGGCAGACATTTGACATTGCCGACTCGCAGGGCAGGTCCGCTTCAAGGCGAAAAGTCAGTCTAGCCTTTCGATGGTGCGAAAGCACGACGGGCGATTCATGAAACTGGATGCCTGATCCTTCCCGCAGAAGAAGCAGAACGACTCGCATGGAAAGACCTTTTTCTCGGAACCGCAGTGTACAGTTCGGCCGAGCTCCGTCTTTGCGCCAACGGTTCTGGAGAGACCGCGGACCCTGATGGTACGTCCGACCACGAAGGTGAGCATTCAAGTTGAGAGGTGCTGTGCGACTGGTATAAACATTGAATAGATTGAGCATCTCTCCAAAAGAGAAACAAACATCATAATCAGATCAGTCGAGCTGCAGAAAAGTGATTGGTAAAGTGTGCACGTGGTGACCCGAGGGAAGGAACGCTTGGGGCGCAGTTACGAATCGCTGCTGCCTAGCATCTCGATAACCTGCGACGAGTTGACAAGAAGTCCAACCAACGATTCCATCTCGGTACCCTTTTTCGACCTTGTCAACGTGGCCTTCAGCTTTACATTACAATCCTTGCTTGGCCTCGCAACGATTATCTGTCCATTTTCCGCGCTCAACTTTTCGACGTCTATTATACTCCGTCTTTGAATCCCCACCCTTTCAGCTTCGCCGACTAGCCCGCATCTCGACACCGACGCCCTCACCGGCCAACTCTTTTGCTACCCACACCACAACTCGCCTTGTTGTCCGTCCCTGTCCTGCGCTCAATCTGGATTTGACCATTCAGAGCTGTCGCTGCTGTCCGGACGTGACTCACCCGCACTGGCCGTGTCTTGCGACCAATCACCGTCATCCCGGACCTGTCTGATACGACCAACGCACCCTTTCAGACCACCTAGCTGCACCGGTAGCATCCTTCCACCATGCCATCCAAAACCTCGCCTCATCCCCGCCGTCGTCAGGGCAGTCCCTCTACAACTGCTGCCCTGATCGACTCTTTTGCGGGTCTGTCTATTCAAAAAGGAACCACCTTCCACTCTCCATCCTCCAACAAGTCAGAACTCTTCAACCCACTCGACGCTGTCGCTCGGTCTATGACAACTCGCTCTGTTACGAGTCCCAAAGCTCTTGAAGATTTGCTCATCGGTGCTGGAGAAAGAAGAGCTGCCGACCTCCTTGCCAAGGTCGACCAAGTCATCGCTGATAACAACTCTGCCGCTGCTCTCGGAAAGCTTCTTTCTGAGCCTGAAGCCTTGCCCCACCCTCGCTGTGTTCTCGACAACTCTGGTCTAGAAGGCATTACCGAAGAACGTCGTGATAGTCCCAACAATGCTTATGACAGTGGTCTGGGTTCTAGCATTGCCGATTCCGACGAATTCGACACCAAGAAGACCAAGGCTACGACCAAAGGTATCGTTCACTCAACTCCTATTGTCGGCTGTTCAGGCAGCGCTGACCATTGTTTATTGTCAGGCTCCGCATTGAAGAGGTCCCCTTCTTCAGCCTCGAGCTCTTACGCCGACGAACACCTCAGCGAGTTCGCCTGTGAGCAGATCCATAAGTTCATCGTCAAGCCCATCCTCCGTGAACAATCTCTTAAGGACTTCCACCCCCTTGTCAGAGGTGTCCCTCGACGCATCGCTTCTCGCCAGATCACCACCCTTCGCGACCTCGAGAAGACGCTGGTCTTCTTGGCTCCTGTAAGTATTCGCTGCGGCCTTTCTGCCCGCTCACTTGCTTATTTTCGTGCTATTTCTCAGGACTACTCTCGTACTCCTTCTTCTTATCTCAACTTTTGCGAAACCTATATCGACTGTCTTCACGCTACTGTCGACATCGTCCACGAATCGGACCACTGCTCACCTTCAGATCGCCCCTACACCAACAACTACTTCATCGACCTGGTCGGTCAGATTCGCAGATACGCTCAGATCGTGGCTTCGACCCGCGCAAAGAAAGAACGCGGCGAAGAACTCGACGAAATGGATGCTACTCCGTAAGTTCCCCTTATGCCTCCAAATTTAGACTTTGCGCTAACAAATGACTCAGCAGCGAACGCCTCCATCTGCGGGGAGGATGTGGCGATGTGACTCACAACACGCCTCTCCAACTCGTCCGCCATAAAGCTGGCCAGGACATTTCCCTCCTCGATGGTTCTGTCCTTCCTTCTCGTGCAGACCACTCCGTGTCTTCATCGAAGCGTCCCGTCATGGCTGACTCTTTCAATGATGACGTGGAGAGGTCCATGGCACGTCGCAGAAAGGGCGAGCCTATCAAGACTTACGATTGTGGCTTTGACGGTTGTGACAAGATCTTCCGCCGTCCTTGCGACCGCACTAAACACATGAAGAGTCATGAACGTCCCTGGAAGTGCCCTCACACTGACTGCAAGTACCACGAGGATGGCTGGCCCACCGAGAAAGAGTGCGAGCGCCACGTCAACGACAAACATGCAGAGTCTCCCATCATGTATGCCTGCTACTGGTCCACAGTAAACAACTGCCCCTACCAGTCCAAGCGTCTTAGCAACTGCAAATCCCACATGGAGAAAGCACATGGCTGGGTATACATTCGTTCAAAGACAACTGTCAAGAACGGCAAGACCAAGGTGAAGCCTGATCAAAAAGAGCCTGTTCAGCAGCCTATCAAGCTGATTGGAGGTGTTGCTGCGAGTGCATCCACTCCATCGACTTCGTCGGCCTCGGCATCCACATCCACAACCCCGTACATGCAAACAATGCAGTACCCTCCAGTGAGTGACCTGTCTGGCAACCTGACTTCTCCTCAAGAGTTCTCGGTGCCCTCCATGGATCAAGGTATCATGACACCCTTCGAAAGTCCCGAGTTCAACATGAACATGGACTTCCAGCCAGAGTTCGTTGACCACTTCAACTTTGATTGGGCTGGTGCATTCACCCCAAGTGTCACCAACCCTCTGGTCTACACCCCATCGCTTGTTGACGATCGTCGTCTGTCGCATGATTCATCTGCTGTCAACACTGCACCCAACTCGGCTCTGCTTCAAGGTGAGACATCTTTTGATGATGCATTCCAGCCCCCTACTCCAGCGGACAGCCCACAGTTTGTCGTCAACGGCGACTTCAAGATGGAACAAACTTTCCAAGCTGGTCCAAGCAATTACATCAGCGACCAGAGTCTGCTGTTCTCACCACCCCAGTTCCTAGTCAATGGTTCTGATCCCATGCTTACTGCTCCTCAACCCATGGCGAACCAAGGCCTTGGTGGCAGTGCTGCTATGGACATGAACATGGCCGACGACGACTTTGACATGTCGCAATACCTGCCCTCTGACTACAACAACACCGACACTCTGTTCCCTGCCAACAACGACTATGCCCTCGGCGCTCAGTTCGATGAACAATCGCTGTTCACCTCGGGCAACATCAACAGCACTATCAAGGCCAAGGAGAACCCTTACGCAAAGTTCTTTCCCGAGCTTCAGTAGGCGCTGCTGCTTACATCATCGACATACTTGATTCCGACATTTTTGCTTCCTTTCATCATCCCTACTCCACGCTTTCGTCGTGTTGAGTTTCTTTTTTCCTTTCTTTTTCATGTAGCTGCACGGTTCTGTGCTTTCACGACGGTTTACGACGACTCTTAATAATTTGGATGGATGGAAGGAGGACAAAAGACAGGATGTTTACACCGAAGAAAAGAGAAGATAAAAAAGAGGAGGCTGCTTCTGCTACACGCTTTGCTCGATTTCTCTTTACGTTCTGAAGGCGTTGGATGGATCATGGTTTTCAAGGCGCGAAAGAAGGTTGTCACAGTTTGAGACAGCACTCAAGGTCCGCCCGTTTATCTCTCCACCCAAATTGACTTTCTCTGCTTATACTCCACTGTGGAGGTATATAGACCAATCCTATCCCTCTCACCTGATACCATACATGCCCCTCAAAGTCAATTGCACGTTTGAGATACGCATGAGTCTATTGTTCCACCGTCAAGATCATCGGACAGCACTCGTTCAACTTGGCAGGAGGATCACACCTATCAGCTGCTTACATGTTGAGGTTTAGACATGTGTGGTCTTGAGCAAAGACGGAGCCAAGTACAGATGACCTTCCAGATCTACTGATAAGAGAAGGATGATGTGATCGAGTTTTTCGTTCTGTCAACTCAATTTGAGGTGCTGATAACGACTCTCAGCTACAGCGTAGCTATGGGCAGGACATATAACAGCACTGAAGACCATTCCCCTCTCGCACACACCCATCTGCCAATTCATGATCGATATCTTACTCTAAGCCATCCACCTCCGTTTCTCGCCATTCTCTCTAGCAAGCGTTCATAACCTGCGGCCATACTCCCCTAACATGACTTCACCACCAAAGAACAGACGCCGCTCCTCCCTCTCCGCCGCCTTTGACCATTTTCGTAGCAAATGCCGTAAGACACGCATCGACAGCCTTCTCTCGCCTCCGAAACTGGACTCTGGCACCTCGAACGAGGATCTGGATCTTTCTCCTTCTGACGAGGAAGGGGTGCCTTTGACTTCTGGGTCTTCTGGTCAAAGTCCTGGATATGCTAAAGACGAAGATGGGGATGAAGATGAAGATGAAGACGACAACGGAGATGAAGAAGACGGAGGAGAAAAAGAAACAGATGGGCAAAGTCGCTGTGACAGCAAGTTACCCAACTTCATCTTCGACTCCGATGGCTTTGATGGCCTTGGGTCACTCGACTTTAGCTCGCCCTCCACGAGTTCAGATGAAGACAAAAGACTTCTTTCCGCCCTTGCTGATTTCAGTGCTGAGGTCACTGAAGCCGAAGATTTTGGACGATATTTTTCTCTTTCTCACCACAGTAACAAAGGCAAGGAACGGAAAGAGCAAGCTGTCAGTCCGATCGAGAGTGTGAGTACTGGAGTTGCAGATCGCAGTGTATCAGCGACTTCGTTCACACACCTACTACATTCGGATAACTCGGGCTCGACATTGGACTTTGAAGTTGGTGAGCCGTTGCAGAGAGTTGTTGCGAAAGGGAACGCAGAGCGAGAGTGGACCACGCAGGTGCAGACGGAGCCGCAGACACAAGAGCAGAGTTTGGTGCAGAGTACTTATGCTTCTCTGGATCAGGTTGTGGAGAAGACTGTGTTGATGAACGAAGAAGACCAGACAGAGGAAAGAGAGAGAGAAACAGAAAGAGATGTGCCAGTCATGAGAACAGTGGATGGTGTACGTTTGGATGCCAGACCATTGATCAGGCATTCAGGTGTCTCTGCACCAGCACACAGTTCTCTACAATTGCACGAGACTACAATGTCCACTCTGTATACCACGACAGAGACTGGAGAAGCTTCAACCCATCGTCCACACCTCGCATCCCGGTTCTCATCTTGCAGCAACTCAAGCGCGGAAAGCATGCAACTAGACCTACCTCCCCACCGTCGCCGCTACAACATACCACCACGCCAACTCTCCACCACAGCACTGAGAACCAAACGCCATCAAACTACTTGGGACACCACTAGACCGAAGCTACCTTCTTATCCGCCTCTTGTCTCTTCCATCACCAGTGCACCTCGAGACACCCAATTTGACCACCAGGGGATCTCAAACTCACATACTTCAACTTTTCCTGTTCCTCCTGGTCCTCCGGCAAGGAAACCGTATACCGCTCTCTCCACCGCCCCTGCCGTTTCGTCTTTTCACTGCACACTCAACGAAAAACTCAACACGGCTATCTCGACCGGTGCAGTCAAAGCAAGTCAAATCGGCGTCAAAGAACGAGTACGCAGACTTTCTGGAGCAAAGAACTTGCAGCATGGGTGGGAAGTTAGTGCAAGAAGGATGAGTGGATGGGGAAGAGGAATTGGAGGGGCCGTGGTTGCGTCCGGGGGTGTGGGTGTTGGATGGGGAGAGGGAAGGCGTGGAGATGATGGGGAGGTGGGAAAGAGAAGTGCGGGTGTTTATTATGGTGGTAGGTTTATCTAGGGTCCTGTTTTGCTCTTTCTGTGGTGTTCTGGTAAGGGATTTGAATAGATTCGGAATGGCAAAAAGATTGACTCCTTAGCTTGTCGTTCAATGGCTTTCGGTGTGAGATGATAGCTGGAGGGGTGAGGGGTGGATGCAACAAAAGCAAAAGATTTGTCGCAGCCGTGAATCGAACACGGGGCTCGTGCATGGCAAGCACGAATTTTACCACTAAACCACTGCGACTGATTTATAAAGCATAATTCACTAATAACGTTTATGTATGCTCAACAATCCTGATTTGTCCCAGATGGATGCCTCTCGATTATCCCTACTCCTGTGTAATGTTATCTCGCACTTGTAGCCATCTCAATGCACAGTCCACTTGGTGAACAAGAAGCGTCCACTGAGAGTCGCGATGGCACCGACTCTGTGTGGACCTTGCTACCGTTGAAAAGAACTGTGCATTTTGATGCTCCAGCTCGGCTTGTGTAACGTCGTGAGAGCGAACCGGGAGTGGATGGTATGGTTACTTAGCTATATTGAGTACTTCATGTTGCAACCGGTGCAGCGGAATCCTGCCAAGCATTTTATGACTATGCAAGTCAGCAGCTTGGTATATAAAGTCATTTATGTCGTATGTATCAACAGAGCTCTATGTTTCTCCTTGTGCTGCACCAATGCCAACCAATTTTGTATTCTAAATCTTAGCATGCAGTCATCTTCTCTTCTCGACAGCTTCCCTAAGCTTTGCAATGACCTCTGAAGGATCTTTTGCGCCAAACACAGCAGAGCCGGCGACGATGACATTGGCACCAGCATCAGCAGCCACGTCAATGGTCTTTTCAGAGAGACCACCGTCGACTTCGATGTTGAGCTCGGGGTAGCGCTTGCGGAGGTCTTGGACCTTGGGCATCATGTCGGGCATGAACTTCTGGCCACCGAAACCGGGTTCTACTGTCATGATGAGGACCATCTGTGGGATTGTGTTAGTTTGTAGTGCTCGAGGTATGAAGAGCGGAACTTCGAATCTTACGTCGGGGACTTCGTCCGTGGTCTTGCTATCTAGGATGTCGTATAGGACATCGACGGGAGTGCCCGGCTTGAGTGCAATGCCGGCTCTGAGGCCTTGGTCGTGGATGTACTTGATGAGGTCCTTGGGACTCGTCTTCTTGTCCGAGGTAGCAGAGGGCTCTTCGGCGGCGGTAGAATTGATGGCGGCTTCGTAGTGAAAGCAGTAGAGGTCACAGCCAGCATTCTTGAACTCCTTGACCCATTTCTTGGGCTACTGGCCTTCGTCAGCATGATCTTCCTGGATGAGTGTCGGAAGATGGGTTCGGATTGGACGGACCTCAGCGATCATCATGTGGCAGTCGAAGGTACCCTTGCCAAAGGACTCGGAGGGTCTGTCGACGTGAGGACGGATCATTGTGACAACGGGAGCGCCAAAGGTCATGTTGGGTACAAAGTGACCGTCCATAATGTCGACGTGAAGCCAGTCTGCGCCATGGCCGATGGTGTCCGAGCAGGCCTTGCCCAGGGCGCCAAAGTCGGCCGAGAGGATGGAAGGGGCGATGATTGCTGGAGGGGCCATTGTGTATGTGTGGAATTGAATGTCAAACAGCTACCAGAGTAGAAATCACATGTGGCTGATCTGGTCGGTCGAGCAAACACCGAAGCCTGCCCCGCCTGCGTCACCACCGTCGGCAACCGCTTCCTATCGCCGAAGTAAGCAGGACCACCCTGCTCTTCATCCTCGACACATTTGCCTCCCTGCCTGTGTCCGACCGAGACATTCTGTAGATGGCCATTATAGTCTTCGGGTCTTGCTTTAATTGATTGACACATTAGAAACTATTTCTGTGACAGACTTCTGGGCTCAATGGACATTGTCAAAGAATGATGTGTCGAAGTTTATGTTGACAGGACTTGGCAGACGTTGGCGGGTCAACAGACAGGGCCCAGCAATCGCATTGCGATTTGCCGGGCGACCTTGATTTCTCTCTCGATATTATCTGCGACTTGGACACAACTAACATGACTTTCCGACGATAGCAATCTTGCGACAGTAGTACTATTCAGCATTCAGCCTACTCGATATATGGCGCCCAATCCATCCTGTGCTATCTTCGATTAACCGTCATCTCCTCTAACAGCACCTTACCCTCATTGCACTACTCGCATCACCTCATTGCACTACCCGACACACCTGGGCCACCACCTTCCACAAGCTTTATCCCCCCTCGACCATTGCTTCAATGACCACCACTTCCCGCCCATATTACCGCCATCCCTCGCCTCTATCAGTATTCAACCCGGCACAAGGCTTTGCTGCCGACGCTCCCATGATGCAGCGCATCGATGTTGGCGACTCGTCCGACGATGAGATCCCACCACCCATGAAGTTCAGCGCCCTGACAAGGGCCCTCCTCGAGTCCGAGGGCGGTCTCGACCACTCGTCCCCGAAAGACAACGTCGCGCGCGACTACGAAACGCCTAGCAGAGCGCCGCAACTCAAGATTGTGCGCAAAGCCTCACCTACACACAGCCAACCTGCCACTTCGCCGCGCATCGTTTCCGTCAGCAAGAGGAACCCGTCGTCATCACGTCGTACTGAAAGACACGTCTCGAGCAGAGAGACCACTCCCGTCCTCGAGTTCGTCACGCCGGCACCACAATCCCGCTCAACCCGCTCCTCAGCAAGCAGATCCACCAGCAACCCCTCGCCCGCTCTCGATTTAATTGACCACGACGCGTCGCAAAACTTTGGAGCTTCACAGTATGATGCCTCAACACGACACATGCCCTCATCATCTCTCAACAAGACTCGTCACGCGTCAGCAGAATCGTCAGCACACCCCGGCTCTGTACGTGTCAAGAGAGCTCCCGGTGCCTTTCTGCGAGGTGCTCCCGTGAGAAGAGGCTTTCGCAGGCGCGAGAGCGATGACAATGTCAGTCCACACGACGGTCCCCTACCAGAATTGCAATCACAACCCGACCATGACGACGAGCCTGCATACTTGGCTGGCCGAACAAGCAGAGCAGACAGCGCCAATGCCGATTCTGCTGCTGTATCGAGACACGACTTTGCGCGTTCAAGGAATCACAGCCGCGACGTCTCCGCTCCCTTGAAGCGCGACACGAGCACCGATGCGCACAGAGTAGCATCACGCGCCTCTACTCGAGCTCCTAGTATGGAACGCCCAGCCAGAAGACCCAGTGCTGAGCCTCACAAACGAGACCGTAGCGATTCCCGAGCGACCTCGAATCATGGAGAGAATGTCGCGCAGAGGAGGCCGAGTAACGACCACATGGCCTCGCGTCCCGCCGACTACCAGCGACAAATTCGCCCAACTTCGAGCGCCCAACATGACACTACCGAAGATCAAGAGAACATCCCCCCTCCGACCTTCAAGCGCGACAGACATCATGACTTCAAGTACCTTGGAAAGCCAGAAAAGATTGCTTTGCACTCCAAATCTCAACCCGTCGAGGTGACACCCATGTCCGTTTCTACCTATCAATCGCCTCATAGAGCTCTGAATCCGATCAGCAACAACACTCCTGTCCGACCAGCTCCTCCACCACCGCCGAAGATGAGTGTCTTGGACGCTGCGACAAAGACTGCTGGTGCGAGTACCACCAAGAGCAAGAAGAAACGTCAGCATATTCTCATCAATGGAAAGCTCTTCACGCAAATGCAAAAGATTGGAAAAGGCGGCAGCAGTGATGTCTACTGTGTCCAGGCCGAGAATTATAAACAATTCGCCTTGAAAAAGGTCAAGCTGGAAGACTGTGATGAATCGGCCATGCGCGGCTTCAAGGGCGAGATCGATCTTCTGGAGAAGCTCGCAGACGTCGACCGTGTTGTCCGACTCTATGACTGGGAACTCGACAATGAAAAGCAGACTCTCAGTGTGCTGATGGAAAAGGGCGATCAAGATTTGAACCGAATCTTGACCATCGCACTGAACGGCAATGATCCAAGGTTTGACCCAGTCAAGACTCGCTTCTGGTGGCAGGAAATGCTTGAATGTGTTCAAGCGGTGCACGACTACGATATTGTTCACTCTGATCTGAAGCCCGCCAACTTTTTATCCGTAGGAGGAAAGCTCAAACTCATCGACTTTGGTATCGCAAATGCCATTGACGTTGCTCACACTGTCAACGTCCATCGCGACTCGCATATCGGAACACCCAACTACATGTCACCAGAGAGTATCATGGATACAAATGCACCAACTCCTGGTGGGCAACGCACCAACAACAATGGCAGTCGATGCATGAAGATTGGCAAGCCTTCGGATGTATGGTCTCTTGGCTGTATCTTATATCAAATGGTCTATGGTCGCCCACCTTTCGCCCACATCGCCAATCAGATCAGTCGTATTATGGCTATCACAAATCCCCAGGTTGTTATCGAATTTCCTGACAAGGGTGTTGGCGGTGTCACTGTCTCTTCTGCGCTCAAGGGCACACTTCGCCGATGCTTGCAACGCAACCTCTCGGGTCGTCCGACCGTTAAGCAACTCCTTTCCGATCCTTGGTTGTGTCCTGAAGCCGGTAATGCTGTCGCCATGACCGAAGATCTGCTTGGACAGATTATTGAAAAAGTGTATGAGAGGTGCAGGGACTCCAAGCGTGGTCTACCACCTCCTGATGAGGTCAAGCAATACCCAGCCAGTTTCATGTCAAAGATACGCCACATGGTCGAGCACGATGGTGTTATTGGGTAACATCACTTCTAGAATCTCTATTTCGTATGTTTTGGGCCTTTTTGTTTCTTTGGTGTACGGTTACATGGGACTTCTGGAAACGAGCGAGTGCAAAGGGTACGGAGTTTTGTGTCATTCTTTTCTTTGGTTGTTTCTCTTCTTTTATTGCCTTTTCTTTCTTAGCCTCATTTTGTTCTGCTTGCGATACCACTGTTGTTGTTTCTGCTTAGTCTAGTCGCACTTTTCGTCTGTGGGAAAAGCACAATGTCATGAATCTCTTTTTCTCGTCCTACAAATCTTGCCATGCCTGATCCATGAGCCGACTTTGACTTTTGCATTATCTTCTGCCATCTACCTCATGTTGACGTTCTAGAAACAAGCCACGGCTGTTGTATACAGTCTGCACCAACACGACAACACCACAGAGACACGAGAATCCGATCGTGCTGATGCCTCTGCCGACACCGCCTTTGTATCCCGCACGAAGTCTCCACCAGTCTTGTCCTCCCTGCTCGATCAATGGTAGATACACATTAACCAGCAACCAGCCCAAGAATCCCATCAACGCAGTCTCAACAGCGATGTTCCAGTACCTCAAATGTTGAAGTTCGTCCCAGAAGATCAAGAAATGCAGCGTTACGGTGATGCTTTGAATGCTCAAGGTAGCTTTGCTGATGAAGAGGAGAGTTTTGTCGTGCATAGAGTATAAAGGGTGTTTGCAGAGGGGACAAGCGGTTTGGAGGGCTTGACCCATGGCCAACAAGCAGGATTTACAGGTTTTGTGGTTGCAGGGCAGGGATGCCAAGGGTGTTTCTTCTTCCCAGCATACCATGCATTTTTCTTCCGAGGCGTGAGGGGGAGATGCAAATGTTGTGGTGGAGAGGAATTTTGCGTGTAAAGGTAGATTGAGGGAAGCAAAAGAGCCTGGTAAGGATGCCCAGGTTGTGTAAGAGACGGCCAGACAAAGCGATAGTAGTGGATGAGAGAAATTGTAGAGGACCAGGCACGAGATGTAGGCGAAGACGTCGTCGCGGCGATAGCTCCAAGATTTAGCATGCCATTGTAGGAGTGTGAGAGCCAGAATCCCTAGTGTGATGGTTGGAATGTGTGGCGATAGGACTTCGAGAACGTGTTGGTGGCGTGTTCGTCTTGCTGGATAGAACTTGTACTGGTATCCTTCGGGGAGATGTAGTGTTGACATGGTTTACCCGTCTTGTATGGAGTTGGAATTGGACAATCGTTTTGTGATGCAGTAACGTAGGAGACATGATTTTCGCGACTTACCTTTTGAGAAAGCAACTTGATCCACTATTGGTCTTTAATCGTACGAAAGGCATCGGCGGCAATAAGGGAGAGAGTCATTACGGTGGATCTGAAAAAGAGGACCTCGGTGAAAGGATGTTGCATTGTCCACGGAGGGATATCGCTCTATAGATGGATGCGGTATTCAGGATTGACTATCCTTCTTGGCGGTGACTGGGAGGTTGATCTTCTCTAGCACGTGTTGCAAGCTGACATACCGGGAATATTTACCTCGACAGGATGACAATGAGATACAAGCGCTAGTGAAGTCAGCCTCAATTGAAAGGATGTTGCTCGATCGTGAGTAGGAGTCTCTAGGCTGCCACATATAACGAGTTATACGCAAGCGGCTTATTGCCGTAAAAGCGTACGTATCACGTATCGATTAGGTAGGCTTCGAATCCTTCGGGGCGGTGCGTGCTTAAATTAGATGAACGAAGCACGCACCAGGCACGCGACAAACGTGATTCTGTAACACTGTCTTCTACAACACATCGATGCATATTCTTTGTCTGTGAGATTGTAGCAATGGCCAGTCTCGGTGCCTCGGACATATGGGAGGAGTATTACTCCCATGACCTGATCCATGGGCGTCTTGTTGAGCTCGCCACGACCCCGCAAGAGCTGAACGAGTCTGGATTTCAATTGTATGGGGTGTTGAGAGGGCTGTGTTTCATCTGCAGGGAGCAAGTGTCATGGCGCTGGCGCTTGTAAAGGGTCAAAAGACTTGGTCCTACAATCCTTTAAAGGAGTGGTTTTGAGATATAAGGCAGACATGACCACCTTTGTGACGAAGATGGCGTCTTTTGAGCCTGAAATTCGATAGCCTTTTCCCCATCAGCAAGAATCCTCCAAAAACGAAAAGTCAACTTTGCAGTGATCGGAGTCACACGAGCAACATTTTGAACCAGGAAGCAATCCCGGCGATTTCGTTCGCGCAACGCTAGCCAAATTTGACAGGAACGAACGGCGACGGATGTTTTTTGTTGCCGACGGCAGTCTCCCTAAACTTGGCTTCAAAGCTTCTCTCTTTACCAAAACAACCGGCCTTCTTCTTCTTTTCCCTTTTCTGTATTTCCTATTAGAC
>Ga0058697_10000346_pt1 | contig 21159 bp, 16 predicted proteins | sample AgamicAsMae_FD_66619 | JGI IMG/M metagenome (GOLD analysis project Ga0058697, IMG submission 66619) | Agave microbial communities from Guanajuato, Mexico - As.Ma.e | ecosystem: Host-associated > Plants > Phyllosphere > Phylloplane/Leaf | place: Guanajuato, Mexico | collected 2012-06-04
GCTTCTTTGAGTCGCAAATCGTACTCTCGCATCTTGGCCTCGTGGGCAGCCTTTAGTCTTTCAAGCTCTTGCTCGCGACGTTGCAAGATGAACTTTGTGCTCTCGAGCTCTTGTTTAGCCAACTCGTGTTCTGCACGGATCGATTCGAGTGCAATATCTTTATCGCGGTATTCTCGAAGTTGCTTTTGCAGCTCCAGGTTCTGATGATCTGCTGCATCTTGACTTTTTAGACGCGCCTCAAGAGTTTCGAGTTCTTCCTGCTTATTAGATTCACGTGATTCGCTTTCGACGAGAAGCAGACGAAGTTGATCGCAGTCCTTAGAGGCTTGTGTGAGGCGAAGTTGTAGTGTCTCTTGGTCGGCGAGTTCTCCCTTGAGGGTACGGATTTTTGCCATGAGTTGCTCTTCACTTTGCTTTGTATGAGTTCTGCGGGCCTGTGTTTCCTTTTGCATCTTCTCATTGAATTTGTTCGAGTCGCTCAGCTTCTTCTGCAGCGCGCGATTTGCGTTGATCAGGGTGGCCGTTTCGGCCTCAACAGTAACAGCTTTGATGTGATTGCGTTTGAGCTGACCAATAGCAGCCACGTGTTGTTGCTTGAGGTAGCGCTCGAACGTGAGTTCATTTCGTAGCAACATCAGCTCCCGCTGTAGATAAGAGAGGTCCTTTGAGGATGCTGAATCGACCGAAAGTTCCGTTGGGCTTCGAGTAGGATGGCGAGGCAAGGTAGGGCTGTCTGGTTGTGATGGTTCCGAGACGGAGGCCAAGAAACTAGGCACTGCCGGCAGCTTTGTCGATGGAGGAGGTGCTGGACTCTTGAACATAGGATGCTCGCCTGCGTAAAGACCATGGCATTCTGCGATGACTTCTGAAGGTTCGGCCTTGAGCCAGCGGTTCTCGGTCAGCTCCTCTTCAATTGTGGTAGCAAAAAAGCTTGGGTGCAGGAAGTGAACACGCTGGAATTGCTCAGTGCGGCTTCTGATGACAGTCTGGTCCAGATCAAATTCGTCGGCACCTGGGAAATCGATGTTCTTGAGATACTTTCGAGGCTTCCTGACATAGCTCATGAAGTTGAGGGGATACAGGCCGTACAAGTAAGTAAAGTAATGCAACAGCTCGGGGGCAGAAGATTCGGGCATATCGGGCAAAGCACGCAGAGTTTGCCAGGTAGGATCATCTCCGTCCTCTTGATCGGAGTCAAGATCAGAATCAGAGTCACGACGAACGCGATCGTCAGTAACAAGATCGCGCTGAGCTTTGGTGCTGGAAGCACTGAACTTCTCCCAGCACAGGCAGCGGCTGTAGATCAGGAACAACCTCGGAAGCTGAGATGCTACAGTGGCAGGAATGTGTGGGAGCAGCATGATGAGGCATCTCAGAGCAGCTGAGACAACGACTGTGGCTGTGTCGTTCATGAGGCATTTAAGAAGATGCTCGACTACAGTGGTGTCGAGGACCAGGTGCAAATGGGCATGTTGTTGTTCAAGGACGGCAGCAAGCAGATCGAGGGCTGGCATGCGTGTTTGGGGCTGTACGAGGAAATGGTCAACCGAGACGAAAAAGTCGCGGGGATTCTTGCGAGCAAAGGTGATCAGCATGGACTGAAGCTGGCAAGCGGCGTGGTCCTCAGTCTGGATGGACGAAGCGTCGGGACGAGGGGTTGTATGTGAGAGCAGAGCGTCGAGAAGGATGTGAGAGAGATGGGCAGCAGCGCGAGCCTTGTCACGGGCATCTTGGCTCTCAGTGTCATATGCGAGCGAGTCGAGGACAAAGTCCTGAGCGTCCGACATGGCAACTCGGCTGGTGTTAGGCAGATGGACAAAGGGTATGATGGCACATTGGAACCAGATCGCAAGACGGTCTTGGGTGGCTATGGCAGGGCGGAGGGCTTTGAGAACAGAGACGAAGGCCGGCAGCTTGTTCGCATGCGCCTCGACGTGGTGGCCGTAGATGGCGCGCAATTCATCGTGTAGCCCCTCTCCTTCTTTCCTCGCCTTTGCGACATATACAGCGAGAATGCGTGTCAGATCATCGGGGAGCGGGTGTTGTGGTGCGTCGGCGTGGCCAAAGGTTGCGTTCAGAGCTGCGACGACGTCGTTTAATGATCTGTTTTTGCAGGCGTCAGCTCCGTCAAAGTCTCAGAGACCAAAGTTAGGCAGGCACGTTTACACTGAAGCCATGATTGCGCGGCAAAGCGCTCCAGTTGGAGAAAGTCGACAAGTGCTGCTGATCGGGGCAGGCGTGCCAGCTCAAGACATGTTTTGGTTGCCAGTCTTCGTTCACTTCGTCCGTGTCAAAGAATCCTCCTTTGTACTCTGCATCCAGCATTGCCGACCGCGCGTCGAATTCCTATTGCGTCTGTCAAAACATGGACAAAGATGCCTTTGTTATCGATACTATCAGCCTCGTTCCATCAAAGAGCCCATCAGAGATAAGCCGTGACACGGTCCAATGCCATAACGACCATCGTCATCGTCTTGTCTTTGGTTGTGCCTGCACTCGGCCCGTCCTGGGCCGTCCCAGTCCCCGCCTGCTGTTCCGTGACTAGCCGCCCTGCCATTCCCTCGTGTGCCTGAATCATCATCCTCGTGCCTGAATCATAAATGAACTGAACTACTATTCCATTCTCATGGCAGATCCATGTACTATACAAATTTTATCTAATCCAAACATTTGCCCGCCCGCTCCAGAACGCCAATCTACATGCTGATGAAAGAACTTGACAAAATCGAGGGTATATCCTTATCTTACTCTTCATCCGATTCAACCTCGGCCGTCTGTATCTGTGTCAGTCTGATGTGTCAAACAATGGATGAGTATCAGTACTTACGTCGTGGTGGAAGAACTTGCCCTCCGTTGTGGGCTTGATCATGCCAATGCGAATGCAGAAGTCTCCGAACTGCTCGCCGTCGTTTCTCTCGGCCGCGTAGCGCTTGAGCAGCGGCTTCATGATGCTGAGAATCTCCTCCTCCATGATGGAACTGCGGAAGAGCTTGTTCAGACGTTGACCGTGGTAACCACCGCCTAGGTACATGTTGTATGCGCCAAACGCCTTACCGACAAAGGCCACCTCGGCGAGCCAAGGACGGGCACAACCGTTGGGACAACCAGTCATGCGCATGACGATGCTGTCTTGACGAAGACCGTTCTCCTCCAGCACACCCTCAAGCTTGGTGATGAGCTCAGGCAGGTAACGCTCAGACTCTGCCATAGCGAGACCACAAGTGGGGAAAGCCACACAGGCACTACTGCTAAGACGAAGTCCACTGAAGTTGGTGTTGTCAAGCTTGTACTTGGCCAACATCTCCTTCATCTTGGGCAGCTCCTCATCGCTGACGTTGGACAGAATGAGATGCTGGTTACCAGTGAGGCGGAACTCACCCTTGTGTGCCTTGGCAATCTCCAGCAGACCGGACTTCATCGGGAAATCGGCAGTGTCCTCGATACGTCCGTTCTCGATGAACATGGTGAAGTGGTTCAGACCGTGCTCGTCCTTCTGCCAGCCAAAGGTGTCGATGTTGCTCTTGAAATGGAAGGGACGAGCCTCCTCAAACTGCTCACCCCAGTACTTCTCGACCTCTGCCTTGAAGACGTCAACACCCATGTCGTCCATGGTGTACTTCAGACGAGCGTGCTTGCGGTTCTTGCGATCACCGTTGTCGCGCTGGACAAGCATGACCTTCTCGCAAGCAATGTGAACCTTATCCTTGGACACGTAACCGAGCATACTACCAGTGCGAGGGTATGTCTTCTTGTTGTTGTGGGTAGTTCCCATACCACCACCAGCAAGCAAGTTGAATCCAGCAAGATGTCCGTCCTCGCCCTTAATAGCGATGAGACCAACATCGTGAGCGTAAACGTCAGTGTCGTTGTGGGGAGGAATGGCGATAGTGATCTTGAACTTGCGGGGCAAGTAAGTGGGGCCGTACATGGGCTCGTGGTCCTGAACAGCGTCTCCAGCAACCTGAGTCTTGACATCGTTCTCGTCTTTGAGCCAAATCTCGTGATAAGCAGTAGTGGCAGGCAAGAGATGGTCGCTGATCAGCTTGGAGCTTGCGTGAACCTCGGCATGGTACTCAGAGTGCTCGGGCAAACTGCTGCACATGACGTTACGGTTGACATCACCACAAGCGGCAATAGTGGTCATGAGGGCCTTGTTGATAGCCTGCATGGCCGGCTTCAGCTTGGTCTTGACAACGCCGTGGAACTGGAAGGTTTGACGGGTGGTCAACTTCATAGTCTCGTTACCCAGAGTCGAAGCGATAGCGTCCATCTGGACCCACTGGTCTGGGGTAGCAACACCACCGGGCAGACGACAACGGATCATGAAAGAGTATGCAGGCTCGAGGCCCTGGGCCTTGCGCTCGTCTCTAAGATCACGATCATCCTGCATGTAGGTACCATGGAACTTGGTCAGCTGCTGGTCGGCAGCGGAGATGGCTGCAGTGGACTGATCTTGAAGACCCTCCACGATGGTTCCACGAAGGAAGTTCGAGTTGATCTTGATGTCCTCGTTGGTGATCGGCGGGGGCTCATCAGGAAGTCCTTCGACGTTGCCGACGCCCAGAGCGTCCCAGAGCTTGGGTTCCCACAAGTTGTAGGCAGTTTGGTAACCATCGGGATCCTGGTCATCACCAAGACCGCAATCGACAAGAGACTTGCCACCAAGAGTGACAACTCTGGCGTAAAGGTCCTTGGCAGGCTTGTTGTAATAGATCTTGTCTTCCTTTCTAGGCCAGTAGTGGCTGTCTCCAAGACCAAAGACGGAGAAGTTAAGGCTGGCAAGATCCAAATCGGTGGAGTTCTTGACACCCTCCCAGAAGTTTCTACCGTTCTGAGGGAACTCACCCTGACCAGCTACACTAGCGATCATGACGACGTTCTCTTCGGTTGAGAGATCTTCCAGAGGGTACTCGTCCATAGCCATAACCATGGTCTTCAATCCTCTGGCCTTGCCACGGTTGCCCAGACGCTTAGCCAGGTTCTCGGAGTTGCCGTTATCCGAGGCGAACAAGATGGTAAGAGGAGCGCCCTGCAGACCCTCGAGGAGACTGCTGTAGGCATCCTTGGCCTTGCGCTTCTGCAGCTGACGGACCTCAGATCCGTAGGACTGCGAAAGGTTTGCGCTGAACTGAGGGTGTCTCTTCATCAGCTGAGTCAGGTAGTTGTCTCTCTTGAGGAACTCCTTGAGCTCCTGTCTGATGCGCTCCGAATCCAGCTGGAAGTTTTCTTCACCGTTCTCCTCTGCGCGAGGGTTCCATCGGTAAAGGGGCCAGTAACCAATGTCAACGGCCTTCTTGGTCTCCTGAAGAACAGACAATGGCGAGTCTGTCTCCTTGGTGTAAGGCAGGTAGGCAACAACGACCGAGGGTCCGTTGAATTGCTCAGCCTCAAGCATGGACTGCAGAACCTGGGTATAAGAGCTGTAGACAGCAACCGAAGCGACATAGGCATTGCCAAAGTTCATGGCGTAAAGACCGATGTCCTTCTTCCTTCTTGAAGCATCAGCAGCAGCTCTCTCCGAGTAGGGCTGCGAGTCAATGATGAGCATGTTGACATTCTTGTCAGATGCGAGAACGTGGTGGACACCAGAGTTGCCCAAGTCGTAAGACCATGCATCTGAACCGATCAACCATTGCGACTCCTTGTAAAAGTGTCCCTTGTTGGTCAGAAGCTCAGTAGCCAAGACAGACTTGTCACTGCTCAAGCCAGAGATGACCTCAGGGGCAAGGTTGTTTGCCTTGGAGGCCTGCTGGGCCTCAAGAAGCCATTGGGAAAGTTGCTGCTTAGGGGCGTCAGTGGCGAAGTCACCGGACTTAGCAGCGGTCTGGACTTCAGAGATGAATCGCTCTCTGTGCTCAGAGCGTGCCACGAGGGAACCAAAGCCGTATTCAGGAGTTGCGCTGATCTCGTTCGAGACGCCTGCATTGTCGGCTCCAAGTCTGTTGGCAACGTGAAGACGGTCTCCAAAAAGTTGGTCAAGGATCTTCATGTATGCATTCTCAACCTTGGGCTGCTCCAACTCGAAGCCCTTCTCAGCGTCCTTGGGACCCTCATGGTTTCCGATCTCGAGATTCTGAATAGGCGAAGGGGAAGACAAGTTCTGGAAGATGCCCTTGAGTGCCTGGCGAATGGTGGAAGGTTCGATGTAACCAAGCTGGTGACCGACAATCAGAGGACCCGTGCTTCCAGCAGTCTTGATGGAAACGAGAAGGTCGAGAAGAAGGGGACCCCAGCGAGTGGTCTTGCGGCGAATCTGCTCCAACACGGCAATCCTCTTCAAGCTCTTAGGCAGAGTCTGAAGAAGCTTAGCACCCAACCAGGGTCGGTAAAGGCGTGCGGTCACGATACCAGCACCGTAGAACTCATCGGAGGAGCTGGCTTTGTCGACCTCCTGGGCGAAGAGGGCGGTATCGGATCCAAACAAGAAGACGGCTGACTCTGCATCCTCGGGACCAGAGTATTCGAAGGCCTTGTACCTTCTTCCGGTTGACTCGTATAGTTCAGCCCAGATCTGGGTGGTGAAAGCGTCGATATCCTCGGAAGTGATGGGGCGGCTTGACACAGACTCGACAGAAGTGGCGTTGGAAGAAACGACGGATGCGCTGTCGCTGCTACCATTGCGACCGTCAGAGCTCGAGCCGCTGGACGACTCACGATCGCTTGTCTGGACAGATGCAGACTTCTCCTCAGGTGCGCCAGCGCGTTCGGAAACGGCTGAGCTGTTGGCGACGGCAACACCAGTGGCGGTACGGGTGGCGACCTTTCCGTCGTCTGCATAAAGACCGGACTCGGTAGAGCCAGCGCGGGAGTGTTGCTCAATCTTCAAGATCTTTCTGACCAGCTCTCTGTCTTCCTGTTCAATAGGGTTGTCATTGGCGAGGTTGGCAGAGTCGAAGAAGTGAATGACACCCTTGCCGGATTGAATGGCCAAGGCATGTGCAGTCACAGCAAGATCTTGCGCCTCCTGCAATGACTCAGACTGAAGGAAAGTGAAGCCAGACTGTCTGATGGAGGTGATGTCCGAGTAGTCGGGGTAGCCAGCTGGTTGCAGTGCTACGTGCAAGACGACGGGGTATTGTGCGAGCTTGTAAAGGTGAGGAACGGCGCGGACCAAGATCGAGGACGAGGTTGTCACTGAAACGAGCTTGCCGGAGCGAAGAGGTTGGAAGGCAGAGAGCAGAGGGTCTGCATTGTGCTTAACAGGGACAATCTGAGGTGGAATTGGTTAGTCGTAGATGAATCCAGGGAAGGGGGCAAAAACATACCTCGGGCGACGTCGAGATCAGACCTGAAGCCTTGTTCTGTTGATAAGTTGTGAAGAAGTTGGAGAACTCGGAGTCTGAAGCGAGAGTAGGCTGGACAGAGACGACGACGTCGCTGGCCAGGTATGCAATGCGTGCGACTGCATGTGGTCAGCCAAAAGTCCATGGTTGGTCAGCACCAGGATTCTGCTTACCGGCCTCTCCAGCAGTCAAGATGGAAGCCATGGCCGCAGTGGTAAGCGGAATAACGAACTCGACAAGAGTTCTAGACGAATATGAGAGTCCTGAGGGGAAAAAGAAAGGAGAACAATGGGAAGGCACAACTAGTGGGGGCAATATAGATTTGAAAAATAACCCGAGAGGTGGGAGGCGGCGGGCGGTTGTTCAGGGCGTGACCAGAATTGCCGTTCAATTGCTCATCTCAGACCGAGTATCCCATCAATCGCCTCTGGTGCACGCCGGCATCCAGTGACATTTTGCTGGACTCAGGAATTGCGACATCAGCATTTCAGCGATGCCGGCCTTCTCATGACCTTCGAGCCGCCATTATTGGTTAGCATACCCCACATGCGTTGCCAAGCCATCTCACACGCCAGATCTCGGCTCGCCCGTCTTTGTTTGCTGCATCCCGCGTGCGAAACTTTGTAACGCGTCTAGTTGTAAAAATGCACAGTACTTCCGAGAAGTGGACGATATCCATCGAGAAGCGATACTACGACCTGTCTCTTTGGATGAATATCCACTTCAGGAACAATTGTGCATTTCTATAGAGCTATTTTCGCTCTCAACCTTCGCGAGGGAGACATGTAGTTACAAACTTTAGCACTGGCGGAGGTAGGACAACAATCTCGCGAGCTAATCCCGAGTCTTGGTAGACAGTTTACAAAGCCCGACTGTTCACTCACCACATGAACCAACCACACGGCTTTACACCGCGCTTCTCGTGTTGAGCTTTGCGCCTCAGCCTAGCTTTGCCTCATACAAAAAGTCATCGTCGTCACTACTCTGTTCGGGGCCTCTTTGTGTTCATGGCGAACTTCTGACCGCCACCGCCACCGCCACTGTCTATACGTTCGACAAGTCATAGAGTAGCTTGGACGAAGACGTGCGCTCCGCGCGTATGAATGGAAGAATGTTCATGGTCTGTCTTGTATTGGTTCTGCTGGTATCATCGGTCTCTGCCTAGTCTCTCCTCCTCATCCTGTACCAACTCGTATGCGGGTCTATATGAACCGTTCTCGCTGTTCGCCTTCAGAACAGGGTTTGGATGTGTATCTGTAGTTCCTCCAAGGGATGTGTAGCCCTTGTCGTAGAGCGAGCAATAGGGTATGTTCAGGTGTCGTATAAACTATAGCTGAGATTAGTTGGGCTTTCTTCGTGCGTATGTTAAAGTGACAAACTCACAGTCCACACTTCAGCATAGTGCCAGTCTATCACGGGATGTATCCTCATAAAGGCGGGCCACCCTCTGTCCGTCGGGTCAAAGTACTTTAGTGTGGCTCCATGAGGATCTGTCCGCCGCGTGCCCACAAAGATTGCTTTGACGTGGGCGTGGTCGTGCAGATAGTTCTCAAAGGCCGTTCGCATGGATTCGGCATAACGAGCCAGATCCAAATGATATGTGTCGATGGACAATTGTACAAAGTCCTCGACTTCGGTGAATGGATGAGGCGACACGATATAGACGGACTGCAGCTTGTCCGGCAGCGGCGTTGCCGTCTTGACCGAGTGTGCGTGCAAGGCGGCGAGATAGAGGATAAGGAGGACTAGACAGTCCTTGCCACCGTTGTACGAGAAGGAGAGTTCGGTGAGACTAGGTTGCTTATCAGCCAAGTTCGAAGCAGCAACCAATGCAGACGACGGACCTATATCGCTCGAGCGCCTCTTCGAGAATCTTGAGACTCAGCCGAGTCTGGTCCTGTACACCTTGCAGGCGGTCGGTGGATGCTTGGGCAGCCAGGAAAGCCGTAACTCTGGCATGGACCTTTGCGCAGAGGGCGGGTAGGTGCTCCTCCTGGCCTGGAGCTATGGTTTCGGTGCGGCCCTGGTCATCGCTGCGGATTCCAAGGAGCGTCTCTGGCATTACGATGCTTCGGCATGCGAGACACAATCTCGAGCATGCATGGGAGTTGCTGTCCAGAAGACACGTCGGATGCCGTCACGCCGGGAGCCCGCCATACGTGGGGCAATGCCGAGACCCCCGCGTCGGCCAAACATCCCGACTCATACCCGTCTCTCACAGCTTTCATGAGTGCTGATATCCACTCACATGCAGCTGATGGAGAAGAGGCAACAAGAGCTGCCAATATATACATATATCTATACAACACAGTACTAGCTATCCGCACAGAGACGCCCCTAAGAATTTCCTTGGGCGTTTCTCTCCTGAGCTTCTTCAACAGCCTTCTCCCAGCTAGTCGTGTAGATAAACCAGCACTCGACGGCAGCAACAATCATGAGTGCAATCGCAGGGCCCTAGAGATTACACATCAGCAAACAGTCAAGATGTCAAGGTAAAGAGACTACTCACGGCCCATAGTCCATATAGGTCCCAATGCAAACCGAATCCAGTTCCGAATGAGATGGGCATAGCAATCTACGAATGATTAGCGGACGGCCGAACCCAACAGGCAGATTTGACTTACGACATAGTAAGCAAACAGGTTCACGTAGCCTCCTACTTCTTGCCGACCAAGGCCACGCAGAATACCGTTGCAAAGAGCTGCGATTGAGTCAAATAGTTGGAAGGCGGCGTTCAAAGGCAATGTTTTCGCCGTGAGCGCAATGACATCGGCATCGTTGGTAAACAGCCTCGGAATGTACTCTCTGCAAGAGCTTAACAAGATCATGTTGAAGATGCCCACGATCAAGGCAGCATACAGTGAGACCTTGGCGTTGACCTTTGCAGCGTCTGAAAGTGTTGCGCCAATGAGATTCGCAATGCGGGTGCTTGCTGCGATACTGATTGGGAAGGGAATCTGGTAGGTAATGCTCGAGATTGTGCTGAGAACGCTTTGTGTCGCGAGATGAGTTGGCGAAATCCAGCTTGCCGAGAGCGTCAAAATCTCGAAAGCCAGGTATTCGGCAAGAACCATTACAAGTCCAGGGAGAGCAAGCCTGATCATCGGCATCCAGTTCTTGAAAGCGAGGCGAGTAAATCCTCCCCAACACTCTGAGCCGCCAACGAAACGAACGTAGAGGAACAGGCACAGTGGCATCAGGTTCTCTATGGTCACCACAGCGATGGGAGCTCCAATGAATCCCCAATTGAGTTTCTGTGTTCTGTCAGTGCTGAACGAAGAGTCTGGCATTTGGTAAAACATACCCAGACAAAGAGCCAGTGCAGGAAAACATTGAGAGGCGCGCACACCAGAAGCACAATGAGTGTTGCAGAGAACTTTCCTTGTGCCTGCACGAATCTTTTTCCTGCTTCAAATGCAGCATACCCTGGAGTGCCAAATACAAGGACCTGGAGGTATCGTCCTGCTAAGTTTGCAGTCGCCTCGTCAGGCACGATTGCGCCAATGATTCTCGGTCCGTTTGTCCATACAATAGCGATGGGGATCGTGATCACCCACAGGAAGTAAACCATGCGTTGAAGCTGGAGGCCAACCAGAGTCCTATTACCCGAGCCTAGTATGGTAAAGTCAGCATGTTTTGAGGGAACTGGATGGTAATAACATCACGGCTATGCTACGTGTGTTCGCTCAACTCTATAATGCGGGCCCACATCAAGAACCAATCATTCTAGATGGGCCCTCCGTATCGAGTGAGAAGACACGCCAGCAGTAGTCGTGATGCCGTACACCGGGGAATCTTACCGTAGGCTTGGGGGCATAGTGTGTCTAAACTAGTAGCGAGTCCTTGGAACATGGCATAGCCAGTGATGTTGGCACTCATTGAAGCAAGAGAGACGGCTCCCAATTCGGTCTTGCCAATGTGACCAACCGTGAAGACCGAAGTGACAGTCAGGGAATATTGTAATAAGAACGTCAAGATCAACGAACGCGAGTATCTTGCCAAAACGACTGCTTCTCTTTGCCAGGTTGTTTTGATCTTTCCCGATGCGACGGCCTCTTCCCACCTCTTGTCGATATCCTCAGGAGTATCAACTCCGCCATATGGCTCAGCTGAGTTACCCAGCAGAGAGGTGTTCTCGTCCGGCCCTCCATCCTCGATGGCCGACTCTCCATCGGCACTACCTTTTCTAGGCACAAATCCACCGACAAAGTTCTTTTGCAACAATCCGCTGGACTTGTTTGACACGGTACTTTTGGTACGTGGGTGTTTTGGAGGAATCAACTGGTTGTCTCGCAAAAGACTTCGTTCTTCGGCAAGGGCAGCCTCCCGGTCTTGTTCGTTCGCTCGTTTCGAGTCTGGCGCTGAAGCTGAAGGGAAGAATGGACGTGGCCCAGACGCAACATAGGAAGTTCTTCGGTATGAGCCAGACATGGAATACTGCTGTTCGTGGCCGGCCATGTGGTTGTCACCTCCGCCCACAGCGATACCAGCTTCCGGGTCTTCGTCCTCTTCCTCTTCTTCGGCGTCCGCCAGATCCCTCAGGATAGACTGTTGAGCCCACGGGGAGGAGGATAGAAAGCCATTGGACGATCGCGCAGAGGTGCTGGCTGCAGGTCTGCTCATTGCGTTGACGATGCGCTCGGTGTGCTCTGAGCTGGTTGGGTCGGTCGAGAAGGATGTTGATGTTAGGAGATGATATGATATACTCGAGAGAAAAGAAACGGTGTCTGGATATACTATTAAGGCATATCAAGCGTGGTGGAAAAGACCTTCACCTCGATAGATGATGATCGAAGACACCCTTCGCCGCCTTGTCCGCGACTTGGTCGAGGAACCTTAAATTACGTGACGGGAAAACAGTTAGCGCGATAAGCACATCGTTGCAGTGTGGAGAGGTCGAGGCTCGTGCCCATTGAGTTTCCTGTAAGGGCATGCAGATCCGAACGTCAGCTCCAGTGTAATCCGCTCATCACCATGCTGATACAGGGTTCTATGATCCGGTGAGTGGCATGTGTCATTCAGCAGCAAGTATACCGCAACCGCGGTGTCGAGCAAAGCCAAGCCCAAACGTGCAGCCACGCCTACCTACTCACGTGGTGGGTTACACGAGCCCTGCTGGAAATCTTGGAGACAAGATACGAGCTTTGCTTCATACAGGCCTTGTCACTCTGAGTAGTCTTGTGGATATCCATCGCCCTTCGGCCCACTTCGCTCTTCAGCAAACAAGACTGATGCTGGGGCAATCTTGCTCTGGAACTGGAAACAGGCATTCGTCGGCAAATCGTCATACGAAGCTGATGTTCCAGGTCGACAGAGGATAGCTTGACATCGGAGGTGTTGTCAGGGACCTTAGGTGAAAACAATGAATTCTCTGTGTCATTACCAGGGAATCTTGACGGTAAGGATCAAGTACAAGGTCGCAGGACCTCGCGGAAATAGCACAAGTAAGGTACCGAGGCGGGCACCGAAATCAAAGGAACATCGAGAAGAAGGTAAAGAGAGGGCACCGACTTTAACAGAGGCATTCTCGCACTCACCTACAGTACCGTCTGTACCGTCGAGCTTCGACAGCCCCAGTGAATGCGGAACAGCGGTATAGAAGCTGTGTCAGAAGGTGCGAGAGCATGTCTTCGCCAAGGCAGGTGCACGTGTGTTACAATTGAATGTCTGAGACAATTGAAAGTTCGAAGTGAAGGATGCTTGCAGGTTAGCAAGAGTAAAAATTACCGAACGGAATAATCACATGCGTCTGCTTGATGCTCAGACGGGAGCGACTCGTTTGTTTGCGCACTCACTCCGTTTGTCCACGAAGTTGCTTCACCAAGCTTTCTTTTCCTCCCGTTCTCTCTTCTCTTCTCAACTCTCAATCTAGCGCAGAGATCCAACCTCTTCGTCATCACTCTCTTTTTGATCTCAAGCATCAAGCCCTTCACTCTTCGTCAACATGGCTGACATCTTCTCCTCGCACCCGTACAACAGCTTCAAGACCATCCATCCTGCCACTCATCATTGCGATGTGTGCGACAGAACCCTGGCCTACAAGGATAGGGCTGCCCACGAGCGCAGCAAGAAGCACAAGGCCGAACTGGACAAGCTGAAGGCCCAGGAGGCTGCCGCCAATGGCTTCTCAACCACCGGCGGCAACGAGAACCTCGACCCTAATGCCTGCCACAACTGTGGACAGCGTCAGTGACTCCAACCATCTTCCATCTTGTGCATCCGTCACTGACCCTCTGCTAGCTGGTCACATGTCCAAGGAGTGCCCCGAGCCCAGAAAGAAGACCGGTGCCTGCTTCAACTGCGGCGAGATCGGGTAAGCATGCCAGATATTCAAATGTGTCTGCAGTTCGCTAAAAATCTCCATAGCCACAGCAAGAACGAGTGCAACAACCCGGCTGCCATCATCTGCAAGAACTGCAACGGTCAAGGACACATTTCTCGCGAGTGTCCCGAGCCTCGCTCCGCTGTAGGTGTCACCTGCAACAACTGCGGTGACCTCGGTCACTTCTCCCGTGACTGCCCTAAGCCCAGGGATTATTCCAAGGTCATCTGCAACCAGTGTGGTCTCGGTAAGTACATCCATGTATGCGCTGAGATAGACCAAGAAACTAACACCTAACAGCCGGTCATACCGTCCGCCGCTGCACTACCGACCCTGCCGACTACGTCCAGAACAGCGCTGGCTTTGGCGACGATGCTGCCACTGCTCCCTCCGGCAACGATGATTGGATGAACCAGGGTACCAGCGACGCTGCTGAGCCTGCTGCTGTCGAGGGCGACTGGATGAACGGCACCACGGATGCTGCTGCTGGCGAGGAATGGGGTGCTGCCCCTGCCGCTGCCGCTTGGTAGAAGGCTACGAGGCATGCTTGTCATTCTCATGTTTTATTGAGGTGTAAGATATTTCCCGCATGGGCCTTCCGGTGAATTAGGAAGGTGTCCAAGACTCTTTCAAGACTGATGGCTACATAATGTCTCCAGTCAAGTAGCTGTTTCTCGCACAAAATGCAAAAAGTTCGACCAGACCTTGAACGTTCTCCAGGAGCATCGTTACCAGAATTGTCATAACGATCATGTCAACAAATCTTGATGATGTGGGTGACAGAGTGCACAAATTTCGTGCAAACCGAAGGCTTAGTTCCAAGGTGAAGTTCGTATTTGGTGCTTGTATGTTCTAATGCAAATGCAACTGGGTATCTATAATCTCATCCTCTGTTCAAAGTGTTACCGGCACCTTTAGGGTTGTGTTCAACATATTCATCCCAAGCTCTGGCTTTCATGGTCTCTTCATCCGCCTTGTCCAAGTCATCCTCATCGACCTCTGGTTGAATGCCCGACTGTGCGCCTCCACCCTCGATCATACCTCCACGACGTTTCTCTTCTTCAAGATACTCGTCAATGGTCATGGTGGGCAAACTGTGGTCGGGGCGGAAGACGCCAGCCTGCATTGTCTGGCGAGTGTTGAGCAGGGTGAATGGGCGCAGCGGTTTGCCATCTTTGCTTAGCATAGGACCTGACAGGCCAGCAGACATAGGGCCGTCTAGTTTCTCCGAGTAGCCATCGTCGGATTTGTGGCGCTCTCTGATATCAGAAAGCCCTTGCTGCTGGCCTGGCGGTGGAGGTGGGGGAGCTCTTGAAAGAATATGAAGCTCTTGGGCTAGGGACTCCAGAGACTGGAAAGTTTGATGAACGCAAAACTCGATTTGGGTCAACTTCAGGCGGCGGTGCATGTCATCGTCATTCTGTAGAGCAGCAGGGTTTTGCTCCAAGTGTTGTAGCTTTTGCTTGAGGTCCTTCTCTTGCTTGAAACGTAAAATCTTCCGTTCGCGGCGGGCTGCGGGATCCGAGGTCGAGGCAGTGGAAAAGACGGAGGGGTCTTCGCGGTATTGCTCGAGCAGTTTCAGGTCGGAAGAGGATAGCAGGTCGTACAAGTCGAGCTGGCGGAGGAACTTCTCATACGAGTCCTGGGAGCGACGCAAAAGGGCTTTGCGATCCTGAGACGACAAGCGCTGGACCAAGTTGGCAAGGTGGTATTGAGTGAGGAGATGGTGCAAATCGTTGGTGGCAACATCATCGGAAGACTCATTGGGACTGAACAGGGCGATTTGGTCCTGGAGGCGCAGACACTGCTCGTAACTGCTGACGGCGGCGTTGACCAGCGCTTGGTGAGCGGCCGAGTTCGTGTCCCATGAGCTCTCAATCTGTCTACGCTTGCCTTCGGCCGCCTGCCATAGCGTGCGAAGTGATTGTGGCTCTTCAGACATTTTATCGTGGTGGTGATGTGGAATGTTTATTGCCAGAACTTTTGGTCGCATTTGACATCATGGAACATCCGAGCAGCCTGAGACATCCCGCGTCGACCACCGGACCCCTCTCTTCTTTCGCCAACTCACCAATACACTCCAATCACTACTGCAACCTGTCTCTCTCGTGACTCTAGCATACCTGCCGGGTGTTTCTGCAGCGTGCTGAGTACTCAGTGGTTGGGTCGTAGAGATAAAGCATATTTGCAACAGCGTAGGTAGCGTCGGCCTCCTGCATCTATCTGACAGGTCCATTGTCCGTCACTTTTTCCAGGAAACAACATCGCCCTTTCCATTCACGGCTTGCTCCCTCGCGCTTCCACATCCATCTCCCTCTCCATTATCTCCTTGCCTCACTCTCCATCCAGTACCTCAGTGCCAGTCCTTCTCCATCCAATGCCCATCTCGAATGGTAGGTATCAACAGATAAATGCTGATATGGCCACCCTCCCGGCCCTCGAAAAGTCACCTACCGACAGCGACAGCGATAGTGACGCTGATGTTGAATCATCGCCTGTTGCGCTCTCGTCCACAGAGAAGCGTCGAGATCGTAAGCTCCGCTTCCAAGCATGGTTGCGGAGTACCGCCGTCAAGGAGATCCGTACTGCCGTCAAAGACAACAATCTCCCTGAAGCTGCCGAGGAACTGTCCATTCGCCAGCTGCTTGCCAGCCAAGAAACCACTCGGATCATCACCACCCCTAGGGAGTATCAGCTTGAGCTCTTCCAACGTGCTACTCAGCAGAACACAATCGCTGTTCTTGATACTGGTTCTGGCAAGACGTTGATCGCTGTCCTTCTCTTGCGCCACACTATCGCTGAAGAGCTTCAAAATCGCCTAGAAGGCAAGCCTCATCGCATTTCTTTCTTCCTGGTGCCGTCTGTCCCACTGGTCTTCCAACAGTTTGCCGTGCTCGAGCGCAATCTCGACTATGATGTGGATCGTTTGTGTGGCGCCATGATGCCTGACAAATGGAGTAAGCGCGTCTGGGACGAGCGCTTTGCCAAATGTCATGTCATCGTCTGTACTCCTGACGTCCTCAAGGGTTGTTTGACCTGCTCCTTCATCTCCATGCGCCAAATCAATTTCCTGATATTCGATGAAGCCCATCATGCAAAGAAAGGTCACGCATACGCTCAGATTATCAAAGACTTCTATCTCACCGATGTCGACGAGCTGTCTCGGCCCAGAATTTTTGGTATGACGGCCTCACCTGTCGACGCAAAGGTCGATGTTCGTCAAGCCGCCAGGTATGTCTCTTCTCTTATCCGATTAATGGTCATCTCCCACTGATTGACCACATAGCGACCTCGAACACATCTTACACAGCAAGATAGCTACTGCAAACGACCTCTCGTTACTCCAAAATGCAATAACCAAGCCCAGTGAAGAGTTTTTGTATTACACAACATCTCGCGCCATCTCTCCGCCTAGTCAACTCTTTCAAGATTTGAAACGTCAATTTGGCAGGATCAAATTTCTTGACGGCTTGTTCGACCGTGCAACCGGAGTTCGGTCTCATCTTGGTGTCTGGTGTGCGGACCGTTACTGGGGTTTTGCATTGGCCGAGGAACGCTCGAAGAAGATGGAATCTCGTGTCGAAAAGGCTGCCCGCTTGGATGGTTCCACGGCACTGGCCGACTTCCAGATCGAAGAGATTGGCAAAGCCATGGGGATCATCTCGAATCACGACTTTGGAAGCCCTCGAGCTGATCAAGCGGACCTCAGCGACAAGGTCCGTCAACTGTTTATTTACCTGACACACCAATTCGAACGCCACACCGAGCAACGCTGCATCGTGTTTGTCGAGCACCGCAGCACTGCGTATCTGCTTCACAAGGTCTTTGAACATGTTGGCGGACCTCACTTGCACCCGGGCCTACTCATTGGAGCGAGCAACGGTCGTCTAGACGACATCCAATCGACTTTTCGCAATCAAGTGGTTACTCTCATCAAGTTCCGTAAGGGAGAACTAAATTGTCTTTTTGCAACTTCCGTCGCTGAAGAAGGTCTCGATATCCCGGACTGCAATCTGGTCGTTCGTTTCGACGTTTGTAAGACGATGATCCAGTATGTGCAGTCTCGCGGGCGTGCCAGGCACAAGAATTCCAAGCTTCTACATATGATTGAGAAGGATAATTGGGACCACGACAACACCTTGTCGGAGAATCGTGGAGCAGAGCATGTTATGCGTACCTTTTGCAAAGGTTTACCCGCCGATCGTCAATTGGATGGTGACGATGACATGGTCTTCTCTAGAGACATGGTCAGCCTCTATCCTACTTATACGATAGCCAGTACCGGCGCAAAGATCACTTTTGGCTCTGCTCTTCAGATTTTGTCACACTTCGTAGACAGTTTGCCAAAAGATGGCGAAGAAGCTCTACAGCCTACTTACATAACCACGAATCAGGGCGGACGTTTCATCTGCGAAGTGGTGATTCCTGAACCCTCACCTGTTCGCTCAGCGGTAGGAGATTCCATGACGAGAAAGTCACTCGCCAAACGCTCAGCTGCCTTCAAAGCTTGCAAGGAACTCGTTTTAGCGAAACATCTGGACCCCAACCTCGTTCCTGTCTACACCAAGAAACTGCCAGCGATGCGTAACGCAGCATTGGCGTTGAGCTCGAAGCAGACCGGTATGTACGACATGCGCGTCAAACCTCGTGTCTGGGAAGACAATAGAGGTTCATTGCCTTCCTTGGTGTACCTCACTCGCATAGACTTCTCCGAGGGGCTGGATCGTTCTCATCAGCCTCTGCTTCTCGTCACGAGAAGTCCAATGCCAACCTTTCCCAGATTTCCTCTGTTTTTGAACAACGGCCGCAAGACTAACGTGGAGTTGACCACACTCACACCAGCTTGCAAAGTGTCTGAGGCTGAGCTGACGAAGTTCACTTCGTTCACTCTACGCATCTTCAAGGACCTTTACAACAAGACTTACGAGTTTGATGTCGCGAAGATGTCTTACTGGCTCGTACCATTCGAGCAGTCTACTCAGCCTGCAGACACTGAGTCAGCCTCCTTTCGAATCATTGATTGGAATACTTTGGACTACGTCTGCGAAAATCCAGAAGGGTTTCAATGGACGCCCGACATGTCTGAGTCATTTCTGGTTGACAAGTTCTTCATCGACCCTGGAGATGGTGGTCGCCGCTTCTATTCGTCAAGACTGGCTCCAGAATACAAGCCTTCGAGCCCCATTCCAGAAGGATGTGCAGCTTCGAAGAGACAGACTGACATCCTGGACTATTCAGTCAGTCTGTGGAAGAACACTCGCAACAAGAGGAGATGGAACCTCGACCAACCCGTCCTGGAAGCCAAGAAGATGCTACACCGACGTAACATGCTCGCAGAGCCGACAACAAAAGAGGAACAAGACTCGTCCAAAGTTCGAAGCTTCATTTGCCCTGAGCCACTCGTCATATCTGCTGTATGTGTGTTTCGATTGTGATTGATTCTGAGACTGACCTGCGGTAGCTTCCCATTCCCGTCGTAACAACTAGTTACGTGTTTCCTGCCATCATTCATCGCATTGATGATTATCTCATTGCAAAGGAGACGTGTGAAGAGCTTGGTTTGACCATCGATCTACCCTTGGCTCTCGAAGCAATCACCAAAGATTCTGACAACACAGAAGAACATCAAAGCCTTGAACGTATCAACTTCCAGCGTGGTATGGGAAAGAACTACGAGCGTCTTGAATTTTTGGGTGACTGCTTCCTCAAGATGGCAACTTCAATCTCGACGTTTACACAGAACCCCAACGACAATGAATTCGACTTCCATGTGAAACGCATGCTGCTTCTCTGCAACCAAAATCTCTTCAACGCTGCGCAGAAGCTCAAACTCCATGAGAACATTCGCAGTGCTTCCTTCTCTCGTCGCACTTGGTATCCAGAAGGTATCAAGCTCTTGGAGGGCAAAGGCGCCAACAAGAATGGACAGGAATCGATCAAGCACCCACTTGGCGACAAAACCATTGCGGATGTATGCGAAGCCCTCATGGGTGCAGCCTTTCTGACGCATGACCAGCCTGGCAAATGGCAGCCGGAGCACTGGCGTAACGCTGTCAAAGCTGTCACAAAACTTGTCGACAGTCCTGACCATACGATGAATGACTGGTTGGATTACTCTCGGTCGTATGAGAAGCCGGCATACCAGATAGCTGAGGCCAGGGCTGCGAACCTTGAACTCGCCAAGCGTGTTGAAAAGGAACATCCATACCATTTCAGACATCCACGTCTGCTCCAGGCTGCCTTCCACCATCCCTCTTATCCCAATCTCTGGTCTGCTGGAGTTCCATCCTACCAGCGCCTCGAGTTCTTGGGCGATTCGCTTCTTGACATGACCAGCATTACTCATCTCTTTTACAACCATCCCGACAAGGATCCGCAGTGGTTGACTGAGCACAAGATGGCAATGGTTTCGAATCAGTTTCTTGGAGCACTCTGCGTCCGCCTCGGATTCTATAAACATCTCCTCTTCAATCACGACTCATTGCGCCAGCAAATCGCAAACTACGTCACTGACATTACAGATGCAGAAGCCGCTTCTCAAGGAGCTATGGACTACTGGACCACAGTGAAAGAAGCCCCCAAGGTATGGATGGATAGCGAATTGATGTGCGGACCGCCTGCTAACAAGTCGAAGTGCCTGCCCGACATAGTCGAAGCATATGTCGGCGCAATATTTATTGATGCAGACTTTGACTACAGCGTAGTCCAACGTTTCTTCGACGAGCACATGAAGCCATTCTTTGATGACATGGAAATTTACGACGACTACGCAAATAACCATCCTGTGGTGAGAAGTATCGGAGATTCACTGCTCAATTCGATTGCTGATCTATAATCACAGACTCGTCTGCACAACAAGATGCAAAAAGGCTTCGGTTGCCATGAATACAATCTGTTCAGTGGTGAGGAGACCGAGGATGGCATGCAACCCTTGTTCTGGTCGGGCGTGATGATTCACAACTCGGACCCCATCGGGGTGTGGAAGGCAAAGTCTGCTAGATATGCAAACATCCATGCGGCGAACAAGGCAGTTGAGGAATTGGAGGGGCTGGCGCCATATGAATTCCGAGCAAGGTTCGGTTGTGACTGTCGCGATGAGACCGATGGCGGCAACGAGAATGATGGCACAGCATGAATAGTCGGAGGACGCGGGCTCCATCGTGAGCTGAGCACACGGCCTGAAAACGAGGCAAGCACATACGAGAGGTCGTAAAGTTGACAGATGGAGGATTCTAGTATTCATTCTAGCCTAACTTAGGTACATAGAGATATCCTCCTCTTGCAGATCCTCCGCAATTTGTAGACGAGAACCCTTGTGCTCGGCACATTAGTGGTCGGTTTCGTTGCAACACAAAACAGCATATCGAGACGGTGGTGACCTGTTGGCTTGGCTGGGCTTGATATATTCAAGCTGATAGGATTGGTAAATGAAACCACGGAACATCCGGATCGTGCAGCGAATGATGCAACAGACACAAAGTATCGGACGTGTGTGGTTGGTATGTGTAAAGAGATGGGATAGCTTGAATTTGTTCCCATTTACTCCGCGTCACG
>Ga0058697_10000347_pt1 | contig 21098 bp, 17 predicted proteins | sample AgamicAsMae_FD_66619 | JGI IMG/M metagenome (GOLD analysis project Ga0058697, IMG submission 66619) | Agave microbial communities from Guanajuato, Mexico - As.Ma.e | ecosystem: Host-associated > Plants > Phyllosphere > Phylloplane/Leaf | place: Guanajuato, Mexico | collected 2012-06-04
GAACAGGTCAGCCAAGAGTCCGAAGCTGCGCTGGAATATCCTGGCGACTCCAATGACCCATCAAGCTTTATTGCTTGCCACGAAGTCGAAAGCAAGACAGCCGCGTATCTGGGTTACTCGAATACCGAAGACATTCGCTGCATTGTGCTCTGCTGGCCAGTACTCTGCGCGGTTCTACAAATACAGAAGCTCCCCAAGTACACCAGCGCCCGTGTCGTTTCAAAATCCTCAACGACGATCTCGAATCGTACAAGAACATATCCGATGCGGCCGCCGCATTCCCTCTCACAGGCGACAATGCACGACAGAGGATTCTGGCCGGTAGACCTCTTGCTGCTATACTGTCGAAGATGATCGAGGACTTTGCTCTCATGAGTACTCTCGACAGCAAGGAGAATAAGGCAAGACAAAAGACTGTACTGGCGGGTTACAAGGAAGCCTTCCCTAATCGTTCGAATGTGCCTTTTCTCTCGCCATCGAAGTGTTATGGTCCTACCCTGGGCCCACTAGGCGGTGAACAGAAGCTTGAGGCGTACAACAGGTGCTGGATGCTCACAAAGTACTTCAAGTACTGCCAGCAATTGTCCAGCAAGGCCTTTGAAACCCGCTTCCCTGCAGATGGAGATATCAAAGGTACCACAGTCCCACCTGATATGATACCGGGCTGGATGAGGCCCAAGCCAAAGACTGCAGATGCTAAATCTACAGAGGCAGAGGCTATGCTCCGCGCTGATAGTCTCTCGAAAAAGACCTTCAGTCTTTGTTATTATCCTCGTGCCGACAACCCCGACAGCAGGGATGCTGTGGAGGAGCATTTTGAACTGGCTGCGGCAGATGGAGTTGAGGAGTTGAGCACTCTTCCACAAAACTTTCTGGTTGACCCTCGTTTATACGATTCGCTGTCGTCCCTGAGGGACCAAATCCGCCGACAGCTACGCTGTCATATCTTCCGCTTGGATCTTGCAACAGTCTTCCTGAAGTATCAGCGAAAGGAGGAAGATGGCACCTTCCCGCAGTCGGCCGATTTGCTGAACAGCGACTGGAGTGTCATCAAGCCCATTCTTCATGATGAAGCCAACGATGACTTCAACTTCCAGGTCGGCTTCACAACACGACCTTACGAAGGCAAAGAGAATATTTTCGAGGAACCCTTCAACGTTCCATCACATCTCGTGGCCTACTGGTAGAGGAATGCCCCAGTCAAAAGGCTCTCAGGGAAAATTGAATTTTTGCGACGGTTTCCACAAGACTAGATAGACTGATTAGACCAGAAATCACATCACAATCAATGCACACAACGGAAGAATCAAAATAATGTGGTGGGAAAAGACATTGAACGTTTTGAGAGCTTTTGCCGTGAGCTGCATTCTACCTGTAAGGCAGAGCCCGTGGGATGTCATAAATCGATTACAATGCCTTTCCGTTTGCGCCATGCTCCACCCAAAAATCAACCAGTTTTGTCGTCAACGAAGCCTTGTTTTTGCGTACACAATGTGTCACATCTAGTTCATGCGGGCAACGAGGGTAGAGATGGCCTCTTCTCTGTTTCCGAGATCGCCTCCTTCAATAAAATGATTGAACTTTAAAGAGGTTAGTTTGATGTTATAAAGAGGAAAAAGAGTGATGATGAACATACCTTGCGCTTGTGGAAGCCACCAAGAGGGTTGGAGAGCTTGAAGGGCCAGAGGAAGTTGGAAACTTGCTTGAAGTTGGGGCCGACGGTGTAGATCTCGTGGATGACATCCTCCATGCAGACGACGCCGTACTGGCCAAGGTTCTCCTCGACAATGGCGTTATCGGAAAGAGCGATGCGCTGCTTGTTGACCTTACCGTAACCACGCTTGTAGACGAGCTCACGGACGGTCTTGAGGTTGGGGTAACCCCAGGCGACGAAGGGCTCGACGATCTTGAGCATCTCAATGGTAGCCTTGGTCAGGCGGATGAAGACACCGTTGTTGATCTGAAGAAGACGGAGGAGCTGGAGGGTCTTGCGCTTCTTGGGGTCAATCTTGTTGATACCCTTGATGCGGACGACGAAGGCGAGCTTGGCCTGGGCAGGGACGTAGAAAGAACCCTCCTGCTTGGCGACACGCTGCAGGCGGATCTTCTCGCGCTCTGCATCGCGGTACTCCTTGATGTAGGACTCGGCGCGCTTGAAGATGACCTGGCGCTTCTCCTTGTTGGCCTGAGCTTTGGTCAGTAAAGGTCGAACTGGTTGTGTGGTTGCCGGTGAACAGGATGCGTGTCGATCAGACCCGAAAGATGGTTAATTTCGACAACACCGACCCGAAGGTCTAGTCGAGGTGTGGTTGTTATGCATCATGTAGACAACATCCTGTTCTTGGGTGGTGGCGGCGGTGTAACTTACAGCGCGCTTCTTCTGGAGGTCAGCGGTGCGGGCCTCGCGCTCCTTCTCCTGGGACTTTCTCTTCTTGAGAAGAGTCTCAGGAACGATGTCCTGCTTGGTGGGGACCGAGCTGTAGGGAGAAAGTCAGAACACAAGGTTGTGTAGAGGGAGGGCCTCTTAGCGGAGAACTGCAGCACAGCGGCATTCTCTACTGGGTGTGAACTCGATGGATCGATGGGGCCATGGGAGACCGATTCGCAATGGGTTGCGACCAAAGACCTCGACCGTACATTCTAAGGCGGCAGACGTGCAGAGACGCTTGACGACCAGAGGACTACGGTCGGCTTTCAAAAGTATCGAGGTGGCGCTGGGGTTCGCAGCGCTCCAGCGAGTGAACCGACTGTGTCTGCATTTCTCCGCGCAGAGCAGAGCAATCAATTCACATACGTCTTGACGGTTTGGGAAGGCATCTTGACTGGTTGTTGGATGGCGAGGTCGGTTGTCAGGTCGCTGCTGAGGAAAGAATTCGCTCTCTGGATTTGCTCAGAAGGACTTTTCGTGCGTCGACGGTTGTTCCCGCGTTAGCGCCATTAGTGGCCAGGCCCAAATTTCCTTGGCGCTTACTCGTCTATCGCCAACCACACTCGACGTGCAACCACTCCTTTGCAACCACTTATTTCGTGGCACAGGTAGCTTTTCAGATACTGTATTCTACTCAATCATGGCGAACAACAGAAAGGGAGTCGGTCTGTCCGCTTTCTCGCGAAACGCTCTCACTTCAGATCATTATGCCTCTCACGGCGCTGCTCTACGCTCAGCCCATGCCGACTCCTTAGCAAACCAGCTCTCGGTCTTCCAAGCCGCTCTTCATTCATTTTCCCTTACTCATGGCGCTGAAATCCGCTCTAATCCAACATTCAGGGCTGAATTTGCCCGCATGTGCAATGCCATCGGGGTCGACCCACTTGCCAGCTCCAATCACAAGACTTCCAAAAGTGGTAAGAATGAAGGCGGAAGTTTTTGGTCGCAGATGCTTGGTGGCAGTGTCAACGACTTCTACTTTGAACTCGCTGTCAGAGTTGTTGAAGTTTGTCGCGAAACTCGATCAGAGAACGGTGGCATGATCGAAGTGCCTCAGGTGCGAAAACGTGTTGAGAAAGGAAGAGGCATAGGTGGAGGACTTGAGGTGTCCGAGTATGTAGACATGCGTTATACTAAGTGTACTGTACTGATCCTATACCTAGTGATGATATCCTCCGCGCTGTCAAGTCACTGGAACCTCTCGGCTCTGGGTTCACTGTCATGAAGATTGGCTCCAAGCAGATGATTCGCTCTGTACCAAAGGAACTCAATACTGATCAGTCCACTGTTCTGGAGGCAATACAAGTGCTTGGTTACGTGACTGTCTCTATGCTTCAACTTAACCTAGGTTGGGAGCGTGCAAGAGCAGTCGCTGTCATTGACGATCTTGTTGCCGACTCTCTCGTATGGGTAGATGCACAGGCTGATGAGAAAGAATACTGGAGTCCAGCGCTGATGCATGAGATTGGAGGCGATTGAGCCATCCGTCCCCAATATCTGCTCGCTCAGGCGAGGCTCGCCAGTCGGTCCTTAGGCAGAGCCTTCATATCTCACGGGTGTCTTCTCGAGAGACTCGTACAGCTGAATCAAACTTCCGATCAGGAAGGCCCAGGATCCCCAAAAGGTCGAACACGATGCCTGATATTGCGCCCAGCTGCTGGTATCGAAACCAAAAGCGGGACACAACGTGAACCTGAAACAGTCAGCATGAGCATCAGAACAAGGCGGAAACGCAGGACCGACCCGAAGCCACCTATAAGGTTCCAAAACCCAATGTGCCATCCCAAGACTTTTGGTGCAGGCTGCCACCAATGCTTTTGGGTCTCGATCATGAACAACCATCCTGACAAGATGAAGCCACTACCACCGATGACTTGTGGCGTCCAAAATATACCGTCACTCAATCCTGGAGACAATTTGTTCATGATTCCGGGGAGAGCTGTGAAGCCGGATATCCAGAAAATTGTAGCAGCTATCAGTTGGCTCAAACTAGCGATGAAACCGAGCTCGTGGAAGTAGTGAGTCTTGAGCTCGATCCAAGAAGGACACCAAATCCATGAATTCGTCTTGACTGGTTGTTGCTTGTTCGGGTCGTGGCCGGACGGTGTGTTATGCGGTGTACGGTGCGGCTTGCCCACCAGGTTTGCCTCGTTGCGGTGGTGATGCGTGCACATATCGTTCCTAGCCACAATCTTCAAACCACTTCCTCTGCCTTTCTCGACTCTATCAACATATCCCTCATACGCTGATTCTACTGCGTACCCAAAGCAGCCCTCTCGATTCTCATTGACGGCTTCCAACATCAAAAGCATACTTCCGACCACGAAGACGGTTGCCCCGATGAAGGCGGTGATGCCACCACCGACGAGAGCCTCATTATGGAATGTAGATGAGGGCCGCATCAGAGGCAAGAAGACGAAAAAAGAATTAACTACCCATAGAACACTTCCTAGGGTAAAGACGTAAGCCACGCACCAGGATATGTCCCACACAGGGTAGAACGTTATCATCAGCCATAATGTATGTAGGATGGATCGCCAATGAGTCGTGCTTCGAGGGGTAGCAACGTTCGCTTCTGGTTGTTCCACAGAAGGGCTCTTTATAACGAGGGTGTGTCGACCTTTGCGATTGTCTCGAGCTGTCCATTTGTACTCAAAATTAGCGGCGGGTGATTTGGGAGCTTCGGTTCGCGGGACCGAGTTTGTCGTGCTGAGAGGCGTCGTGGTGTTTGGAAGGAGATCTCCAGTGGTCGATTTGTGTATCTTGTGTTCGAAGCTTGCCTGTGTAGGGTTCAAAAAGGTGACCGGTCCTTTGACTCTTGATTGAACGAGTTGCAGGTCATCATTGCTACGGAGTGGTTGCCGATCGCCTGTAAAGCGATTGTTGCGATTTGTTTGCACAGGCGCCATCTGTTTGACAGCAACGAGCGAAATCTTGTGTTGCGACTACAAGCTGATGTTGGCCCGACACGACATGTCAAGATGACCACCGTTGGTTGCGCCTTCCCTAGCTTTTCCGTGCCCTGCAATCATCACAGAGAGACGCGTTGCTTAGGACCGGTGCCGACTTCCAGATTCAACCACCTTATTTGCCATTACTTCCGTTCCGAAGGTACGCAAATTTACATGAGTGGTGTCTGTTGACGCAGTTCTGAGAACACTGTGAGCTGCTCGATTTATCCCTTGCGTCCTCCCTATATGCACAAAGTTGAACGCATGTAGCTACATAGATGCATAACAGTTTCGACATACAGAACAGTATCCATTGAGACGTGATAAGATCTAAGCTCTCTTTGATCAAGTCCTCGGCTTGGAAACTATCGTGCCTTCTGATAGCGAAAATGTCGCTCTAGGCTTTCGTAGGAGAAGCGTGATGGTTACTAAATTCCTCAAGGGGAGGGTACAATAGCATCCTGCCCAGTTTCAGCATAGCTTTGGTTACGTGACGCTTCACGGAGCTGATTCTCCCGCGATGAACGATCAAAGGTGTCGCAATGCACTACCACGAAGCTCGAAAGCATCTCTGACAGGATCAGGTTTTGAGTTGTACGGCCTTGCGAAACACACTGTTTCGGTCTGTCGCAGCGACAGGGTCTTCGTTTCACGCATTGGGGGCATCTGCACCGTGACACAGTTCTGCAACTACAGCGGACATCGGGACCAGTACCGCGGTAGAGGGTTGGTTCCAAAAGTCAGCTGGAACTCTCTCCGACATGGATCTCGATCCGCAAGTCCTCGACTCTACGGTATTGTGTCCGATGCCAGGTTTGACCTTTGGCCGAAAACTTGCTGCAGGTTCTAGTACTGCATACTCCGATACCTCCGGCGGAACTGGACACGCCATGCATTTGACAACATAAGGGTGGGAACAGAATTTTTGTTGTCTCTTGGTAAATCCATCTCAACGGCATCTACAGACTGCTTCGCTTCTTTCGCTTCTACAATAAGAAAGCACTCTCGGTTTAGATGGTAGTAACTATGCACGTCCTAGAAGCGTGATGTGGACTGCGGGACGAGTGCACTTTGCGATCGGAAGATTGTGGCAGAATCTGAGTGCGCATGTGCCGGCTCGACAGTCACGCCGAAAGAGACAAGGAAGCCACGAGCAGGATGGATTCGACTATTGGCACAAAAAAATCAAAGAGAAAATAAAAGATCCACCAGAATCGCAGTGCGGCAGAGCAGCTTTCGAGGATGTACATAATCTATGGAGGAACTAGCAGCGCTTAACCAGCCACCACGCAACCTTCGGCCATGGGCCATGGCATGCGTGCATAAAGCGGTACCTCTTGCCCTTAGGTAGGGGGGCTTCAACTGGCCAACCAAATTTTCAAGGTACGTGACCTCTTTCGATGCGAACGCACGATTCAGATCATCCAATCGCGACCATCACTCTCGCGAACACTTGTAGACTTTGATCAATCTTTCAGGAAACAATTACAAGCAAGCGAGAGCTACCAAAACCGTGCATCATCTTCTACGTGTCAAACCTGTGTACAACACGAGGCGCAGTCAGCGATGCATGAGAACGTACCGTACATCGTGGCGCCAATTGGCTGGGTGGCTGCAGACGTGTGATTGCATGTCGTTGTGTTGCTTTGCGCACTTCTCGTCGATGCACCAAGGTGGATTGGGATGGAGAATGCATCCGGACTACATATCGTCTTGCTGCACAAGATCTAGTTTTGTAAAGGATAGTCACATATGAAGAAGTGAGATGGTAGAGTAAGGTATCGACAAGATGTGTTATTTTGTACAGTGAGCACAGCTTAGTGGCTTCTGGTAAGATGATTTCTCGAGCCTAATAAAACAAAACGCCAGTTGTGATGCAAGTCCTCCATCGGCCATGGGTATATAAGTGCGGAAATGGAATGCCTCCAGAAGTCTAGGCAGCGCCACGAACGGTGTATTTACAAAGTATGTTTGAGAAGATGAAAGAAAACGTTGATCGTATCATCGCAGAGAAAACAAAGACAGCCAATATCATGTGGGTGTCGAAAGCAAGTCATAATGTGTTGGCGTAATCTGCGGCGTGGTCTCGTAATAGTGCTTTTTGGTATGTGAAATGTCGAAAATGGCGAATATAGTCAGGTGAAGCGAAGAAGGCGAATGTTTTAGAAAACACGCGTCGGGAAAATAGAAGCGTGCTTTGGAAGCGTTGCCATGAACTGGCTGTACCATGGTGCGATATATGCGTGAGGGGTGCATTGACCATTGGTGAAGAAGGCGAAGGGACCGTTGGCCTTCTGAGGCTCTGGAGAAGGCATGGGTGGGCTTCTGGAAGCGGGGAGTTGCTCGAAGTGTGACACGGCCGGTGGAACTTGAGGATACTGGAGGTTGGACGCAGGCAATTGAGACATGTGAGGGATCGGTTCCATAAGGTGACCAGATGCGAGGAAGGCGGCGTCTCTTGCGGCATCCGCAGCATTGTAGATTGGCGAGGGGATGGGCATGGAAGCAGCGGGCTCGCTGATCAGCTTTGGGCAATGGAGAATAGCCTGCTTCAGTTCAGGGAGTGTCATCCTTTGGGCAGGGTTCAAATCAAACACTCTTCTCAGAATGTGATCGAGATCGTCCGAAAGGGGAAGAATGGATTTGAGAAAGCTGCGATCCTTCATGTAGGCACGGAAAGTAGAATCGTCCATGGAAGCCCGCTTCCAAGGGTTACGGCCACAAGTCAAGTTGACCAGAATAACACCAAGCGACCACACATCGTTGGCAGCAGAGGCGTAGCAGGCATTGGGGCGCGAGTTCGATTGCTGGCACTCGGGAGACATGTAGAAGGTGGATCCACAGCCAAAGTCCGAAGTGTAGTAGTCCTGGGTGGCAAGACCAAAGTCGGCAAGCTTCAAAGTGATGCCATCCGAGGAGACCAGGATGTTCTCAGGCTTGAGATCCCTGTGGTAGATGCCAACTGAATGGCAAAACTCAACAGCCTCGAGAATCTGAAGGAAAGCATTCTTGGCCAAGGCATCCTGGCCAATGTAGAAACCTTGCTCGGTGATTCTTGAAAAGAGATCACCTTCGGGGCAGAATTCCATGACAACGAAAGTGCAATCGGCGGAATCCAATACCTTGACCAGAGAGACTACATTAGGATGTTGGCTAACCTGGTGGTGCAGCTGAATCTCTCTCTCCTGGAAGGTCCTTTGCCTGGGTTCAAGGCCAACCTTGTTCAATGCCTTTACGGCATACTGAACTCCCGTGCGCATATCGAACGCCCGGTAGACAACTCCGTAGGCACCGACACCAAGGACTTCGGTCAACTGAATGCATCCGGCAAGGACTTGGCCTAGGCGGTCCTCAGGAGCGCAAGCACCACATGACCTGGGAGAAGGAGGAGGTGTAGGAATCATGTTAAAGTGGAAGCTGTGAGATGCCAATGTCGTTCTTTGGTTGATCCAAGTGGATGATGCTCAAACAAGCATATACCAAACAAGCTCTTCAGGTGGTCCGAGGTGGTGGTTGATATAAAAGCCAAAGACGGACAGCCTCCCAAAGAACTTCTGATGTTGTTGGAAGAGTGGCAGAGGAAAGGTTTATGAATGAATGGATGTGCTCGACAAAAAGAAAAAAGTTGGTCGGGATAGATGAATAGTAGTACTACTCGTGGAGTGTACGACGAACAGGAGGGTGTATGTATGTATGGACGGGAGAAGGTGGCTCAGGCGGGTGATATGACGAACAAACAGTCCCGGCAGAGTCTAGTTAAAAGTAGCTTGGAAGCAAAGACATACTTTGTGTGGCATAGAGTGTTCGATGGCCTTTTTCTGGCGGGGCCACACAGCTCCGTCCCTGACGCGAAGCATCCTGGGTGATCGTTAGCGGCGCTCGAAGCCTGTCACCCACGCCCGCGCTTGCAGGCTAGTTCACCGGCCACTAGCTGAGAGGCGCAACGTGTGCCTATTTCTGAGTCGTTGGAATGGTGGGTCCACAGAGGGCATGCACAAGCGCGCCAAAAGCAAAGGCGACTCGGGAAAGCTTGCAACTTGGGTGGAGATGGCCGAGGTGGCACTTGGCCACCTTGCCGCATGCGACCTTGTGCTTTATTGGTCCGACGGCTGGGTGTGGCAAGGATGGACAAAGAGTGGTCGTCATGCCACTCCTGTGCGGCAGCAGAAGCACCAGCACCAAGGGAGCAAGCAGCAACATCCCTCGCGCATGCGACACACGGTTCGATGCGGCCGTCAGATCTACTGCTGGGATCTTCCCTGACACCGCCGTGCAGCCTGCAGCTTCGTTTCGCTCTGTGGTCAGCGCTGATTTGCCGCCCAGCCTCCGGTAATACACGTCTGATTGCTGTGCAGAGACGAGGAATGACCAAGCCATGACTCCGTCTCAGAATGATTTACATTGCTGTGCGAATGGTTTGTTCTTTGCAGGCGCTGGACGGATAGGAGTTACAGCTGGACTACAGCGTTGTTGCAGCTACTCAGGGCTGTGTGTCGTCTTGCAAAACTTGCGCATCTCTTGGACGATCATGAATTCTGGCTATGGGAATGTGGCGTACAACTTTCTCTTTGCAACCACCTTGACCTTGCTTACAATTTTCTTTGATGCTGAAGTCTCGTGGCCACCGGGTGTGGCAGGACCATCTACGCCTATTCGCTTGGAAAAGAGATAGTGTGAGCGATAGTGCGTGGTATAACACATGGCCATTGTCGATCATCCTTCCAAGGTTTGACATTCTCGAAGATTTGGGCCGCGAAGAGGCTTGACGCTTGGTCCTGCTTTCCTTGGGTTCGTGTTTAGAAGCCAGGAGCCGCGAGCCGCCGATTGGAATCTTGGTGACAGGTTGCAAGTTTCGAGAGGACCGAAGCTACCGATTGGTGCACGGAAATTGGTCCTCCCGGTTTTCTTGACAAAAGACTCAAGCGCCGTGGCGCCCAAGCAAGAGGGAGAGAAGAAAAAAAAAAGCAGATCCTTTGATTGGAAGCGTTCATTCTCATTTGCTGAAATTGCCCAGGGCAGCCGTATCAGGAAAGGTTAGATTCCTTTGAAGTTACGTGTACGATCAGCCTTGCGCCTCTAAGAGCCAAGATCGAACGTGAGCAGACCAGGCAGCCATGGGAAAATCATTCGTTGTTGGTGCTGTTACGGAACAGATGTACTGTACGAAGACCCTGCCTGCCACACGAGTAAGGCAGCAGCTGTTGGTCTCTGGCCCTCCCTTGCTACGCAGGATCGATTGTCAGCCCCCTAACCAGCCCGCGGGTTGCATGCATGTGTGTCTGGTAGAACGTCATGGCACAAGGAAGATGTTGAGGTGGACCGAAAGGTCAAGGGCTGGTTGGTTGGCAAGGCGCTTCTAGGAGAATCTAGACACGCTCGACCGCATACGAATGACTCAACAGCGCAGAATGAAGAAAAAGAAGATGTGGACGGTGCAGAGAAATGCAAGCACCCTATCCTCCACTTTTACGATGGAGCCAGTCTACTTGCAGCAAGTCCCCTGCCTATCTGTACGCGTCGTGAATGCGTAGTTGCGATACACGCCCGTATTGCACCCTCGAAGGTCATCCGCGACAACCGACGACACATGCGACTGTGACTGCGGTAGCGACTGCTCCCTGGTACTGCTGCGAGCAAATCAATGCGCACGATAAGCACACATCTGCTCGCTCTGTGACTGTGATAGCGTGGGAGGGCGCTTGCTCCTGGAACCAACACGGAGCAGCTGCACATCGCATCAAACAAGAACGCACGTCGTCTTGGGTTTGCTGCATATCCAACGACAATCTTCGTCCAGTGCTCTGGAGCGAGCTGTCCTTTTGCAGGTGCATCTTCGGTACCTCGAAAACCAAAACATAGACACCGCACTATGCATGCATCTCACGATCACTATCGTATGGGCGCAGCGGTTGGCACGGCTTCGCAAATTGTATCGCAGAAAACCATGGCAATCTTAATCTTGGAAGTCTTGAAACTCGAGTGTCGAACGTTTGGCGCTAGCCACCTCGAGCGATAGTTTTATCTGTCCGCTGGTCGGCCGCCCAGCTTTTTCACGTCCACAGCTTTTTTGAGTTGTTCGAGCATGCCAACGCTTACACCGCTCCCTTGTGCACGATGCGCATCCCTCAACCCCTTTTTCCATCGTCCGTTACGCTAACAAGACAGGTCGAGAAACGGTTTGAAGATCCAAGCCCGCAGTGTCCACCTGTCCAATCAAAAGCGTCTCGACGTTAGCAATGCGCTTGCGCATACCGCTTGCCAGCGGTCAGCTCACAGGCCGATGAGCATACCGACTTTCTCTTTGCTGCCGTGGCTTTGAAGTCGATCAACGACACTCGATGGCTTGTGAAGTATGCTCAGCAGCAGTCTCTGCTACGCAGTGGTCTCGGTCGTTACATGCAGCAGCCCCGTTCAGTCTTGTCCACTCCCTCTTCCTCTCCTCTCTCTCTCCTTGTCTCATGCTCGTTTCAATGAATCGGTTGCAATCGTAGAAGATCATCTCATTCCAACAGTCGTCGCAGTGAACCTGTGGTCATGATATTGGAACGCCGACATACATCAGAGACAGCCTATCAAACACCAATACGTCGAACTGTCCTCGTGCTCAACGGCTAATATGGGATCCATAATCATTTCTTCCATCCAAAACACTGCAACAGTCGAATATATCCCAAACGTCCCGTTTCATGTCTCTGTTGTTTCTCTACCATCAGCATGGCCTCTCCGCTTGTGCTTGTCCTCGGATGTTGCCCTACTTTGTGTCGAAGCGTTTCAGCTATCGCGATAGTAACGTCTGCTCCCATCCGCCCTTCCTGATCAACCAATCCACCTTCTTCCCGTTGTCCCTCTTCAACGGCAGTGCCTACAAGAGTCGGTCGTTCGTCGCTAGGGAACCGACAAGTGCCGTGGGCAGAGGCAAATGACGCTATCGATTGCGACCGTTGTCACATTCTACATGCGACGCAGCACCCCTTGCAACGATCTTGCATACAGATGACACGCCCACCCGTCCAAGGAGATGCAGGGAACGGATTTCACGTCCGCCAGCCATGAGCTCTCCACTGCCCAGCGCTGCTGTGCAAGCCCGCTCAGCTCCGTGAAGAGGAATGAGCTGTCTCTTCCTCCTGCCACTCCTCGGCGTTGCTGCCAACGTCTTGATCAAACAGTCTCCTTTCGTGAAAGCTCGCTCCACAGGATACGTGTCCTCAAGACAGTGTCTGGAGGTAAAGGAGTCGATATCCGAAGACATTCTCTTCTTCTATTGAACAGTGTCGTACACCTGATGAAACGCTCGCGTACAGCATACCATGAACACTCCGAAAGCAGAGGATCAGCAAGCATGATCAAAGACATTGGGAGCTCCATGTCTCCAATCTTATTGCTCTCTTCGGTTACCATCCTGCCACAAGAGCTTGTTTGAGCCGCATCGAAACGGACAACATTACCTACACCAAATCCAAACGGCCGTTGAACGAACCATCAGTGCGCTCTTGGGGTTTGTCTTTGACAGCTTACTCCGGATCCACTCGAGTTATACAGACAATGGCGAAGGATTGTTTATTTAGTATTGGCCAACAACGTTGTTTCATCGCTTCACCACACGTACGACCTGAGGCGGTATAGGTGTCTCGGAGACACGTGCGGCACAAGGGCAATGTATCGAACGGCTTTTCCAGAAGATCGGTCGAACACGAGTACAAATGTGCAATACGGCCGGAAACAAACACTATGTCCTGTTTTATATTGTTGTTCTACTTCATTTCCACGTTACTGTCTGAACTTTGACTAATTATCAACAGCTCGGATGTCGGTGCCGTAAGGACATCAAAGCACTGAAGCAGGTCCCGCTGAGACACAATTTGAGACGGGTTTCTCGTCTGAACCCGACTTGGCCGTGCTGACTCCTCGTTTATATGTCTACTCTCAAACAATAGATTGCTGTTCATTCATGCAGCCGTGCCGGATGACGGTAGTCAGCTTGTTCAAGGTCAGTGAAGTAGAATCAGCTGTCCCTACACGTAGAGCGGTGAACAACAAAATGAGTAATGCGGTGAGAGGCTCGGTAACTTGGAAATACTGCTGTCGTTGCTGGCCTCAAGACAGCAATATCTTGGCAATGTAAGCGTTCAGGATGCTGATCTCACGTAATATTTATGTTTGTAAAGAGGTGCCTTTGTAGGATCGCGGTCAAAACAATATCGAGGATCGACAAATTTTACTTCTCATCCTGTTTGTTCCATGTACAGCGGCAACGCTGATATATACCAGTCGTTTTATCTAATGTTGTGAGGAGGAACGGGTCCCGGCCGGGAGATGAATGGGTGTTTGAGCGCATCCGTAGGTGTGATCCTTCTCACGGGATCGACAGCAAGACACTTGTCCAGTAGGTCGGCAAAGAGATTCAACTCTTTAGCATCAGCAGGGCTCAACCCTTTGGAGCTTGCGAATAGTCGTGCCTTGAGCTCCTTGGCAGGTACGGTCCTGGTGATGTTCATGCGACGTACTACTTCTCGACGGGTAACATTGTCGATTTCCTGGCTCAAGAAAGTGCCATCAGGCTCGAAATGCTGCGACCAAAACTCGGATCTCTTGAGCATTCGGTTTGGGATCTTGCCGCGACATTCCAAGATAGCCTTCAGCATCTGGTTATTTGTCGAGCCAGTGAAGCAAATCTTGCCAGTGTACAGCTCGAAAAGCGTGCAACCAATACTCCACATATCAATGGCATAGTCGTGCTTGATTCCGAGCATGATCTCCGGAGCACGGTAAAAGCGGGATACGAGGGCATCAGTAACATCGTTCTCGTCAGCAGACATGGCGGAGCCCAGATCAGCAATCTTGAGCTGATTGCGCCTCTCGTTGACCAAGACGTTGTCAGGCTTCAAGTCAGCGTGCAGAATCTCACATTTCTTCAGTAGTGTGAGACCAAGGAACATCTGCAGAGCGTACTGACGCACGGCTATGATGTTGATGCCTATGTCACGGCCGAATTTCTTCAGAACCTCACGGAGATTGATACTCAGGTTCTCGAAGACCATGCAAAGATGGCCTTTGTGTTCAAAGTGGCGCTCGAGACGAATGATGTGCTTCTTGTCCTCAGGGTCTGCTTCGGCGAGTGTTTGCAAAATCTCAATCTCCTTCATGCCAGCTTTGTACCTAGAAGCAGGTCAGTTGTTTCTGTGCAGGATCCGGGGTATGGAGAAGAAGCTTACATGGATTCCTGCGTACGGATGATCTTGATGGCAACAGTGCGGTTGGTGGTGGTGTCAATAGCACGCACAACGGCAGAGAAGACGCCTTTTCCTAGATTGGTCTGGACATGATAGCGATCGTCAAGGAGCTCTCCAAGGATGATGCGGTAGTAGCCTTCGGGATCGTCCCAATCGTCGAGCAGACTGCGATCCAGTTGCTTTGCCTCAGGAACGCGCACGGCCTGTGTGCCATCTTCCTTCTTGGGACCAGTGGTAGGCTCGGGAGCGAACATATCATCGTTGTCATCATCTGCGAACATGTCCAGTTCCTTGGGCTGACTAGGCCGTACTGTGGCAGCTTGAGCGGCATCAGATTCGCCGTCTGGAACCTTTGTCTCATGGTGAGCGGCGGCAGAGAGACGAGCAGTGATTCTGTCTTCTTGCATGTCCATGGTCGGATCGTAATCGGCAGCTGAAGGAGCGTTGGCAGCAGCGGGAGAGTCAGGGTCAGCATTGACAGGGTTGGCAAGATCTTGGTCGTTTGTGATGGAGAAGGAAGCGGGAGATGCAGGAGAGGCGGGAGATGAAGGTACCGAGGCAGCAGGCGAGGCTATGACAGAGTCGGATTCCGAGGCAGCAGCAGTGTGCAAGGCTTGTTGGAGCAGAGGCTGTGGTTGGGCACGATGCTTTGCGCGCAGGGCTTCACGGCGTTTGCGGCGCTCTTCGATCAGCGTGGCTTCATCGACTGGAGGGGGCTCGGGCACGTCGGGCATGACAGGAGCAGGCGGATTGTGATCCAAGGGGTGACGAGCAGGCTCAGGGCTCTTGTTGGGACGATGGCGTTTCTCTGGAGGCTCTCCATTGTGGCGGGGTTGAGAGGGATGTTGATGGTCGCGAGAGTAGCGGTCGTTCTGTTGGTGATCATGGCGGCGAGGGTAGGGACGCTTGTGAGAGTCTTGGTGGGTGTAGTGGTGGTTGCGAGGTCTCTGGTTGTCCCTCGACGGCGGCGATCGAGGTCTGCTTCTGCGGTCAATGGCGTGGTCACTGGCTGGGGGAGGTCGCGATCTAATTGCCTTGTCTTGGACAATCTCGCCTTCGGATGCCGAACTGTAGCCCATGTTGAGTCGCTCGGTGCGGTGCGTTGTCGTTTGGTCGAGGATCAGGCAGGCGCAGAGGCGGGCAAACGTAGGCGCAGAATAGAGCAGGCAGGCACGGAAGAGCAGATCAGAGTAGGCAGGCGCATCCATGCGAAGTCTGCTACACCCTCTCCAAGACGACGTCGGTCCGTGCTTCGATGATGATGGAATTGGGGGATTGCTCAACTTTTTGTCCTCGACTTTCTCATCCACGCATACACTTACTCGTCCGATCCTGCAACTCGCTAGACTTAGTCTCTGCAACATGCTGGCCTCTCGTGCTCGAATCCTGCCGCGTCTCTCTCCTCTGGCTAGGCAGGCCACGGCTGCTCGCCGCTTCATGGCCGACCAGCCAAACTTGTCGCCATCCTCTTCGCCATCTACCTCTCGACCTGCCCAGCCAACTCCTGCTTCTGCCGTTCCTGTTGCTGCACCCACCACTCAGCCTAGACCTGTTGCCTCGCCACAAGCCATGGCCACTCCTCAGCAGCAACCTCTGCCCAAGATGCAGGATGGCTACAGTGGCCTCTTCTATCTATCTCTACTGGGCGGCTTGGTCGTCACTGCTCCCATCATTACTTACTTTTACTGGGAGCACCGCAAAACTCACATGAGGCAGAAGAAGGAAGCCATCCTGAGCGACATTCACGCAAGGGTCGGCACTCCTAAATGATATGTGCAATAATAATCCTTCCTCATACAAGAAACTACCAACCAATCTCGAATCCCTTCGATCCTCGACCTCTCTCCTTCTCTCTTTCATCTACCCTCAGCTAAGTAGAGTTGAGTCTGCCCGAGCGTCTGGGCTCTCCCGACTCGGTTGCTGCCTTCTTTGGCTCCTTCTTGGGCTTGGACTTGGACGACGATGATGATGCCTCGTTGCCATTCTTGGCAGGTCGCCCACGCTTCTTCTTGTCGCCGTTCTCCTCGCCAGCATCCTCAGTCTTCTGCTGCTTCTTCGACGGCTCCTCGTCCTCTTGCTCGTCATCCTTGGCTTCGCGCTTGTCGCCCGCCTTTGCTTTTCCATCCGCCTTCTTCGACTCGCCTTTGCTCGACTTCTTCTTCTTCTTCTCCTCTTCCTTGTCCTCCTTGGCCTCTTCCTTCTCGTCATCCTTGTCTTCCTTCTCCTCCTCACCATCCTTCTCCTTGGTCTCATCGTCCTTCTTGTCATCCTTGGTCACGGTCTTCTCAGCACCCTTGTCTTCCTTGTGCTTGTCGCCCGCTTCCTCGACGTCCAGCTCATGAGCTCTCTTCACGACGTCGTTGCCCGAGCGAGAGATCTTGACAGCAGGATCTTCGGGGTCGGCATTTTTCTTGACAGTGTTGCCGTTCTTGGTCTCGATTGAGAGCTCGCCTTCCTTGGCAACATCAGAGACGGTGCCTCCGGGACGGCTGCCAGACCATTGCCATGAGACTAGCATCTCCCAGTCAGCATTTGTTTGGACACGGATGATGCATCTACGTCTTGACGCGCGAGTACGATTCGACACGTCGCTGAGACAGGCAGCGTCGCGTAGACGATCTCGCGTCACTCGATCGCGATACCGGCAGCTACACGAGGTTCGAACACGCAAAGGTATGGATGCTTCACTTACCCTGGTCTCCTTCCTTGATTTCTTTGTCGCTCATATTTGTGATGTGGAAGGGTGCACGGTGATGCAAGCAAGAGTATGAGGTGTGTCGGAAGAATTGATGAGAGCAGAAAGCTTCGTGTAGAATACCAATGCGATCGCGTAAGTCAAGCGATTCCGTAAAAGTACAATGAGATGAGCAAGCGACGCGTTCGTGTGGGTTGCGAGTGTCGGGAAGTGAGGTTGGTCAGAGAGGTCGCGCTGGCGACGGAAGCAGGTGCAGGTGTGGAGAGGCAGGTACGACTCTAACGTCATGCTTGGTTGCCGCGGTAGAACTGATCGGCGCTAAGAGCAGCTGCTGCCCGGTTCTTTGGTTCCTGGGAACAACCTATGGCCGCTCTATTTGCATACCCACTTGGTCCTCGAATTCTTTGAATGCCACCTCACTATATGCACTCTCGGTTGCTGCTCTGTTCTGTCATATATGTGCTGTGTTGACACTAATGTTGTGGTTTTGGCCAAACAAGACGTTGGCAAGCTCGAGATCAGCTCCATCGAGATCACACCACTATCGTCACCATCCCAACCGCAGTACACCTCTTGTAGTATCAATGTTTGTCGACTAGCTACACACATATCATGTCTGATATCCTGGTCTACAATAATATTTTTTCCAGTGAAATATTCATTGCCCACCTGTACCTCTTGACGTGGTGTATCACGGTCAATCCCACACCATGTTTACACCAAAGCTTCACAGGTACAACCATGATCACAACACATAACATCACATCTTCAAATTTGACCAAAATACCCTTGGACTTATCATCAAACAATCTGAAGACGCATCTGAAGACTTAGCTAGCATCTCTAGAGTCATTAACGCGACTGACACGGAGCTGAACATAGTGACATTTCCAGAGCAGGGTCTTCAGCGCAGCGAAGGTGGTAACCCTGGCCTGGATGTGAAACCTCGCCAACCACCTTTCGTCACCGTGAGTAGAGTGAGCATTTTACCAGAAGACCAGACAGATGCCCAGTCCATGGAATCACGGAAATGTAACTGAACATAACTTGATACACATCATTGTGATTGATACAGATAGGAATAAAACTCTTGCCGATATATACAAACGTTCTCTTCATAACTCCTCCCAATGCAACTAAAGCATGCGATTTCCACACCGAGCTGGTTGCAATGTACTTTGGTCAGGAGCATCACTCCTCGAACCCGCCTGCACTAAGAAAAAAGGAGGGAAAGAAGCCCAAAAGCCAAAAGAGGCCCGTCACCACCTGTTTGTTTCGTGTTCCGTACAACCAACCAACATAAAAACACCGTCAGAAAGATGTCCCAAAACTATGTCGACACGAAAAGAGGATCGAGGATGAATGCGTTCCCCAGTGATAAATTTCGAGGGGTCTTGAATATTGTTGTGGCTTAACGCGATGGACTTTACACGTCCATGCCGTCGTTGAAAATACCCTGTGGTTCATTTGACGAGGAGACCACGCCACTCATGCGCTCACCCTTACTTGAGGTCTTCCTCAACTCATCGTTGTCCTCTTGCGACTCTTGTTGTGCTTGCTGCACGTGGTTGGCGTCGTTGCCAAATTGTTTGTCGAGGGTGCTCTCGTCAACAAACGTGAAGCCCTTGAATGCTGTCTGCAGTGTAGGACTGAGGGGTGTGCTAGCTGGGTTGACGCCGCTGGCCAGAGCTGCCGCACGAGCGTTGAGAGACGACGAGTTGCCACTCGACAGGGCGTTTGTGAATTCCGGGTCGAAGTTGCTCACGTCCAACTCGCCCTTGAGCTTGGGCTTGAAAGGTGGAACAAGCGCTTTGCGACCAAGAGCATCCCAATCGACATCAGCGAAGAAGGCGTGGGCCATGAGCTCATCAGCATCGGCCTTGGCTCCAAGACGGTGGTTCGGGTTACGGTTCAGCAGTCCCTTGACAAAGTTGCGTCCTTCTGTTGACAGAGCGTCTCTGGGGAAGCGAACTTTGCCGAAAGCAATGTTCTTGTACATCTGCTGAGTGTCCTCGGCATAGAAGGGCGACCAGCCGCAGCACATCTCAAAGACCAAAACACCCAGCGACCAGAAGTCGACCATCTTGGTATAACCTTGCTCGTCCAGGAGGACTTCAGGTGCAAGGTATTCTGTGGTGCCGCAGAAAGTGTTTGTTGTGTCTCCCTTGGAGAGGTTGGCCTTGGACAGACCGAAGTCGCAAAGTGCGATGTGACCGTTGGCGTCCAGCAGAATATTCTCGGGCTTCAGATCGCGGTAAACAATGTCGTGCTGGTGGAGGTGTCTCAGAGCCAGAATGAGCTCAGCAATGTAGAACTTGGCACGACCTTCGTGGAAGCGTCCCTCTCTCTGAAGATGCCAGAAGAGTTCTCCTCCCGACATGTAGTCGGTGACCAGGTAGAGGTCGGCAGGAGTTTGGAAAGAGAACTTCAGGCCAACGATAAACGGTGACTCGGCGGTGGCGGTGCGCACGAGAATGTTACGCTCGCCGATGGTGTGTGCAATCTCCTTCTTCTGGATAATGACCTTTTTCGAGAGCACCTTCATGGCATAGATTCTCTGTGTATCCTTCTTGCGAACCTGGAAGACTTGTCCGAAAGTACCCTTGCCAATAAGTCTCAGGATTTCAAAGTCCTCTGGGCCGTAGGTCTTTTTGTCGGTCTTCTGGAAGCTGAGTCTGAGCTGGATTTCGCCGGGAACATTGTCGGATTCGCCTTCTCTAGGCTTCAGTTTAAACCAAGCCTCGTGGGGTGTGTCGTAGTTCTCAAGGTTGGGGCTGAAACGGACGTGCCCGATAAAGGCTTCTTGGTTCTTCTTGTCGTACACAGAAATATCGAGCTCTGATTGATCACCGACAACGTCGCTGCAGCATTGTTAGCCTGAGATATGAAGATGACCACGTTTAGCAACATACAATACAGCCTCGTGGTTCCACAACGGCTCGGTAACGAGCTTGTCCGAAGCAGAGTCCTTGAGCTTGGAGATGTCTGTCTGGCTGGTCTGGCGGCTGCCGAGTCCGGGAATGCTCATTGCTTTTCCTGAGTCACTGCCCATTCTTCTCATAGCAACACCCTTGGCCAAGTTTTCGTTCTGGTTGCTGTCTTGTTCTTGTGTCTTGGTATCCACAGCATCGACCTCGGCGCCACCAGAAATGTCTTCGTTCAGTTGATAAATGCAGACGACATAGGGGGCGGTGCTAGGCTTGAGACCTCTTCCTTGTACAATGTTGACAGACAGCTGGCCTTTGGTTGTACCGACAGTAGGTTGGCTACTAGATTGGTTGGAGCTGGATCGGCTGCTCTTCTCGATCTTCGAGATTTGAGGAGCTGTGGGAGCGGGGGCGTCATCGACAGCGGCGGCCGTCTCGTTGCGTGACAAAGCTCGTGGGGTCCGAGGAGGAGTACTCTTTGTGTCTTGTGTTAGCTCTCTTTTCTCGCTGTCCAATGGCTCAAGCTCGGACGATGAGGCAAGGGAAGCATTTAAAGAATCAGGAACGTCGGTGGGGTGAGCAGCCGGGCTAGAAATATGTGCTGAAACATGAGGCCTGGAAACGACAGTGTCTACGGTGTTTGAGGGCAGTGTCGAACTACGAAGCCGCGCTGGTCCTGCCGGAGTATTTTTCTCAACCGGCGTCCGCACGTCTGTGGACCCTTCTTCATCAACCTGCGGGCCGTGAAGAGAGGAGGCCGACGACAGAGGCGGAGTAGGATACGAGGGCAGGGCGGCGTCAGGCTGTTCGTGGGGGAGCAGCGGGGGGCCTTGACTGCTGACAGAAGAGTGCTTGGGCGAATTGGGT
>Ga0058697_10000349_pt1 | contig 21007 bp, 19 predicted proteins | sample AgamicAsMae_FD_66619 | JGI IMG/M metagenome (GOLD analysis project Ga0058697, IMG submission 66619) | Agave microbial communities from Guanajuato, Mexico - As.Ma.e | ecosystem: Host-associated > Plants > Phyllosphere > Phylloplane/Leaf | place: Guanajuato, Mexico | collected 2012-06-04
GATTAATGGAGGAAAGTGCGCCGATCGAGAAGAAAATCGTGGGCAGGCGGCGCAAGCGTCCCGGAAAAGAAACAGACTCTTGGGCGAAACAAAGAAAGAACATCTCCGAGTAGCAACCTCTTCTTTTCGCGACAAGCACCAAAAGACTGCATCTCCGCTTATGAACCTTTTTGCAATCCGTACCTCATACCAGGATTGAGATCAGAAGGGTTTTGTTGTCGAAGCAAGAGATGCACGTGCTTCTCGTCCAGAGAGATAGGCGGAATACGATTCGAGCTGTATTGGAAAGCAGGGGCAAAAGAAAGTCGCCGGGTTTCTTTGGCGAAGTAGAATGGCGAGCTGGAGGAACACGTCTCTGACGAAAGGCTGGAGCGCCATCAGAGAAGCAAAAAGGCATCTTGTCGAGCAAGAGAAAATAAAATAGAACAAGTCGCAGAACGTATCGAGTGCTGGTGATGCATACTGATAGGATGAGGATTTTGATTGATGCTTGCAGCCAGATAAGTCAGCTGTAGTATACGTTGAGCGAAGAAGAAGGAGTTGTCGAGAATGATGGTGGAAGCACTTGGTAAGAGAGCGCTGAGCCACATCTCCCATCTGCAGAGTAGTGGTAGACATCTTGTCACGATGCCCCAAGACGAACAAGAAAGCGGGCTCAGTAGTCGATCAGGGCTTTGTGGAAGGTTAGAGTCATCTCCTCATCCGATGCACTGGTGCACACACAGGAGATGATGTGCTCTTCGTGCTTGTACAACATCTGTACGTTCGTGGTATGCTGCGCGTGGAAGTTCGCCTTAAACTTCTGGAGACGCGGTGCAACCAGCAACATCTTCCCAGCCTACAGACGAATGTAAGAGTTCCTAGTGGACGAAGTCAGTCAAAAGGTCTTCAGTACTGAGTGGAAGAACCTTACATGTTTGTTCTGCAATATGAGACTTCCGGGTCAACAAAGGTCATTTCCTTTAGTGCTGGGAATGTAATCGATAGCTCGTTAAACTTGACGAATCTGCCCAAAATCAGGGTCTCGAGATTCGGATGATTCTTTGCAAGATCCTGGATCCAGTCGGCAGGGAGTCCTTGTCCCAGTCTGACGTGAAGATGTTTCAATGAGCAAGAAGGATGTAGAGGCAAAAACTCATCGACCTCGGAGAGCTGAGCAGTCGGTTGAAGATCGGCATGGATAGTGAGCTTCTCAAGATGAGGCAAGTTGGCGAGGGGCTGAAACATCTTGTCTGGAAGTGGAACGTGAAAGCCTCGCAATAGAACCAAGAGCAATGTGAGCTTATTCATTGCCCCGATAGCACGGAAGAGGTTGGCAGCGGCGCTCGCCAGGGTCTCTCCAGGAAGTAAGACCGGACTGACGTTCAGCTGGAGTTTTTCGAGACTGGTCAGCTTGGGCAAGATCTGGCATACAGCACTTGATGAAGTCCACAAGCACAAGCGGCGCAAGCCAACAAAAGCATTCGGTAGCTGTATGACTCGCATGACGGTATCATGTTCGACGTGGACAATCACAGAAAAGTCTGTTATGACTTTGTGATTGGCTGCTTCAAGAAACAGCCCGATCGATGACAGGCTGCCCGCAAACAAACTGACGAGCTGTGGCATGGTCTTCAGGACACGTAGAAGCTGCCTTGCGTCACCATCTCGGACTTCGACCTCGGCGGCTATAAAGAGGTGTTTGAGACCTGTAATTGAACTCAAAGCCGGGATGAAGTTATCAGTCACGCCATTGCGGATGTCCAAGCGCCTCAGACTGTTTGTGACGAAGCTGCTGATGTTGACGGGGCTGTTGAGAGGGGCTGTGGAGTGATGCTCGATCACAAGCTCCTGTAGTCGGGGCGGCCGCATAGTAAGACCAGTAGGCTGCATGCCTTCGTCTTCGAGTCTCAGAGTCAGTTTTTGGATCCAGTTCAGGAGTCTATCTCGTTTCTCGACGGTCATGTTGGAGAGTTTGATGTAGCCTTTGGTATTACAGATTCGCCATAGAGCTTCCTCTGCGGGTTGCGTGAGAGTCTTGCATGTGACCATAAGGTTCACCAGGTCTCTCTCGTTGTTGATGTTCTCGAAGATGGTGTGTATGAGTTCCGTGGGAAGATTGGTCAGTTTGCAGCTGCCGTCTGATGCAGAGACTACGAGCTCAGCCATATCGTTCAGATAGGAGTGCAGACAAACAGAGGAAAGTCCAGATTCAGCCATGGCGACAGACTGGACTTTTTAGATAGAGCTTGAGTCGATCGACTTTGGCTGCTGTGCTGTTCTGTACGTTATGACTGCAGTCGTGCGCTGGTATGCGGATGAGAGCAGTAGAGCGTGTTTCGCTGATGTTCCCAGTATCAAGACGGTGATCGAGAGTCAAAAGGGGCAGATGATCTTGTGACTGGATTGAATGTCCGATCTCGCTGGCTTGGTGCGCCTGAGTTTCTCGCTATGACGAGAGAGTGCTAATCGAAAGGTACGCAAGTCAAAAGTATGATGCGCGAGTCTCAACGCTGTCTTGCATGGAGTGGTGTTGTCGGTAAGCACGCGGCGACTTTGACGATTTCGGTGAAGTTGACGAGCGCCGCAGGTGGTATGAACGGAAGTTGTGGTGCGCTTGTCGCTCTGAGAGGTTCGGGAGGGTTTATACGACGAAACTCGCGGACAATGATGCCGTTGAGAGGACAACAGCACGATGATGACTAGGTAGCTTGATGGCTTAGTCAACTCGATAACACGATGGCTCGACGTCGTTGCTGAAGGGCACTGGAGATGACGAGACGCGAGAACAGTCGTCGTCAGTCGCTGCTGACAGAAGACGGTGGTATCAACGCGATCAAGAGGTATCGACCAAGATGCGCGTGTTGATTGTGTGTGTGAAAGTCTCGAGCCCAGGGTCGCGGAAATTTCGACCACGTCTGGACATCCCAGCACCGCTTGTTCGCTTTGAGGTATCTGTTAGTAGTCACAGTCTGACTATGTCAGAGACAGACTCAGGAGACTTGAGGTGCATTGATGTCTGGTCGTTCCCAAGAATGCACATCTTGGTTGGAACCACCTGTATAGCCCTACGTTACTGCATAACTCTCCCCAATCGGCGTATGGACTGACTGAAAAAAAGACAAACTTAATAATATACGGGTTATAAACTCCTGCCCATCGCCAAAGATTCTGACTTTCGCTATTGTATGCTATAAAGAACGAGGCATAATTTTATGTGGCAGTCTCTCCAAAGCGAATTAGGGGTTTGGATGTTATTGCTCTCCTTGGACGGCCGGGAGAGTTTTCGAACATCGGAGATGTAGTCTAGCTGCATCTCTATCAGGCTGACTGCGTTCTAGTCCTTTAGTATATAATAGGAATAAGGAAGTAGACATTTCCAGGATGATCCGGTCGATGGTACTGACTATATAGTTACTTCCATCACAAAGCAAGAGCTGACTACAAAGGATGTCTCAGTGCAAACCTGTGTCAAACACACAGCAAACCCGAGGGTCAAAGGCCGAGCAAATGATTGTCAAAACAACGACCCACCAAGCACGATATGGACATGAATCCCACTGCGCCCATCTCAAAAAGAGTCAATGCGAATCTAGACAAGCAGATTACAGTGACCAGCGGTTGCACGGATGCCTAGAGTTTCCGTGACACCCTCCAATCTTCAACCTGCCAACTCATAACTACACTCTTCAATCCCCAAGTTCCCAACCCAGAGATTCACCAGCGACATATTCGTCTCTTTCAAAGCTCCACGGACAGTCTTGATAATTCCCGTTTTCTCCGAAGCTCTCACAATCAACACAGTGTCGTCTTCCCTCGACCTCGCGTCCAAGATAGCGAAGATATCCACATTGACATCAGACCTTGTATTCTCTACAAACGCTTGAAGCTGTTCAAAGCACTCTTCTGCACCTTTGCCCCGAAAAAGCGCTGGTGAAGTAGTAGCTTCCATGGGGATCTTGGAGATTTCGGTGTATGTTTTTGAGAGGTCGGTGATTACGGCTATGGCGAGATCGAGGTCGGCACCTTCTTTTTGCTTCATGTTAAGCTCTATGAACCGATTGAGAAACTGTATGGGCATGTCATTCGTCACGGTACACCTCCATGGTCCATCGTGCACTTGCCTCCGCATCGAGTTTGGCCGCACAGCGGACTGGAAGGAGACTCATCTGGAAATGAAGAGTTGCAGCTTGACATCATTCTGCGAAACCGCGACTGCTGCCTCCAAGTTCGCCACACCCGTTTGCCAAGCCTGCTGCCTTCGTACGTAGGATTCTGGTGCCTATATCCACCCCACCTGCCAAGAGGCAACTGTAGCTGCTTATTCCAACATCATCATCGTATATAGAAGGGTGAAAGGGCAATATTCAAACACTACTTGACTCTCCAAACGAACATTCTCAGCAATGGAACATGCAACTCTGGTTGAAAAATACATTGCTGCCCAGCAAGGCTGGCTGGAGAGTATGTCTGCCAGAAGCCCTACCCTCGACACAACATCAACACACTGGAATATCGTTCTTACACTTCGAAATCTTCTACTTTCGCAAACAAGTCCACTCGCCGCTGCACAACGTATAGCTGAGCTGATACTCTCACATCCAAATATCATGGAAGCCTATGACTACATGTTAGGCTGTTTCCTCGAAGCCATCGAGTTGTTTCCCAGTAATGACATCTCATCACTTCTTGCCGACTCCCTAGCTAGCTTAGCTGGCTTACCTGACGCGATAAATCAGAGAAAAGAGCCGTTGGTAATCAAATCATCAAAAACAACAATCATACAACCAGGCGACGCAATAATCGTCCACTGGGCAGGCAGAGAAGAAAGACTCTGGCGCGACCTTCCCCACTTCTCACTATGGTTACGAGAAAGGATGAACGGATCAGAAGCCTATCTCAGCAGAGGAGTTGCTTCTGAGACTGCAAAAACGATATGGAAGAATATAAACACTTTTGTCGCGATACTGTTCCGAGACCACGGAACCAAGTTTCCAAAACTATTTGGGTCTTTGGTCACATATGCGTTCACCACTCTTGCCGATGCACTTGAAAATCCACCGGGGTCAAGGTTTGGTAAGAATATGCCACTGCACTTGCCCGCAGCATGTCAGTGGATCTTGCTGGCTGGGGCGGAAGTCTTGGGTGCTATCGGAAAAGGATACAACGAAGAGTTTTGGTCGGCAAGAGCAGGACAACTTTGGACTCGAGAAGGTGGGACAGATGAAGTTGATGAGGGGAGATGGTTATTGTGGAAGCATAGGTTTGGAGAGCTCAAGGCAGATGCTCGGTTGGATGCTAGCATGAATTGGGAGGCTGCACAAGCAGAATTGGCAATGAAGAATCTGGAGATTGGGTGGTGATGCAGGGGTTGCGGATTTGCAATACACGGCAGCGGGTATGTACGTCAAGGAGGTGATGCTCGTCAGGGGACTTCTGATTTGACTCGACTGTCTGAGTGACCGTCAGATCGTGCGTTGAGCTACGGCTGAGTAGAGTAAAGACGTCGACGCAACAGCGAAAGGTTGTATCTGATCATCACCCGTGTAGACCTAGAACCAAATGCCGCATAATCCATTTCGAGCAACGGTCTACGTACAAACAAGCTCAACTTGGAATCTCACCTTTCTCTAACAGCGAGTCTGGTAGGAAGCGTTATGCTGGCGGCATCGATATTCATAAGATATGGGGTCAGTGAAGACGCTCGAATCTTCGGTGTACATTCTGGCTACATATGATGCTGGCGAAGCTACCGCATCGGGTCAGCAAAGCTCACGCTCTAATCCTAATGCTTGAATCTTTAGAAGCTAATCTAGTTGAACAGACCGGTAGTGCGGGAGACGCCTGTAACAAGCTTGTCACCTTGTAATCGAATCATCACACCATATAACATAACAAAAAGAAAGATATTATCATATAGCCAGACTATCCTCATTACAGCCGTTCATACGGCGTAGTCGCCTTCGCACCCTCCGGTAACTCATTCATCGTATCCTGCCTCCCTCTCAATCCCAAGCCCAACCTCCCCGCACTACTCCCAGTCTTCTTGACCGCACCCTCCACCCTCGACCCACCAGCATTAATCCTCCTCTCATCTTCCTCTTTGACACTACTTCCATCACTGCCTTCGCTGAGACTCGTGCGGATCTCTACACTCTGCACTACTTCTCTAGTCTTCCATGCGTGTCCCAACCCCGGAGATGGTAGAGGAGGCAACTCATGCTCATAACTCCCTCCAGCCGCAATAACCACATTCGTAGTCCCTTTATCCTGTCCACCAGCTCTAAGTTCATCAAGCGTGACCAAAGTCTGATCCTCCACATCCAACCTCTTACTCCTCTTATTCGCCCCAGATCGACTATACGTGTTGCCAAACGGTTTCGAGCCTGTAGCAGTGGTGGAAGCAACGCCGAAGTGAGCGCGGAGAGAGGAGAGTAAAGGTCGAAGAGTGGCGATGTTGGCGGCGGTGGCGGTGATGCCGAGTTCGACTGTTGTCCAGATTGCGACGTCGGCGGTGTTGTAGAGGAATTCGCCTTTGAAGTCTTTGAGGGTGTGGACGAAGGGGGTGCGGATGATTGTTGCTGTGCTTCCTCTGTTGAGATCATTATTAGTTTTGCTCTCCTTCGTTCCCAGAATATAGGCAGGGTGGATGCAGAAAAACTCACAAAGCGGCAAAGCCTAGGATCGAAACCACCAAAACTTTAGTCTGCTTCTTCATCTGCAGCTTCCTGACAATAAAGAACGGTAACAGACCAAATGTCCAGTCGGCAACAGAATTCAACACCGAAACAACATAGGTCAAGATCATAATGACATCGGGGCTGATACATTTGCCGTGATGGTTCGGGTTAAGATCCCACCAGAACGAGATAGGTCGACATTGGAATGTAACGAGTAGACAGTAAGGGACGGCGAAGAGGACGTTGAGAATCATGATCCAGCGAATAATCCAAATGTGAATGCGATTGACGGCGATGCGGAGAAGGAAGAGACCGATGCTGATTTTGAGGGCGGCAGTGGAGAGTGTGTAGAAGATTTCGCAGAAGAACCAGTACTAGACGGAGAGTGTTGGTTAGTATCATCATTGCTGTCTGCTGTGAAAACTGATAGACTAACCATCAGACCCATCTGTGCGGTGTCGTCATCCAGAAGATATCTTTTCTTGCCGTTTCCATGAGCGACACCACAGAGTTGTGATACCAGATATGTGAGGATAAATCCGAACGCTATTACCATGGCGGCATCATCCCAACCAGCTTGACTTCGAAGAATCTTGGTTCTGTCTTAATGTCAGTACCGTGATACTGAAGAAGGTGTAAGCAGTATAGTCTCACCTGGTATAGACTCTCAAACAAGTAGACAATGCTGTAGGAATCAAGAAAGCAATAGCTACGCCAAGAATCTGGCCGCTTCTGTCATCTGTGCCCATGTCTACTAAGCGTATGTGGGTGTGCGTTTATCCTTGAGATATGCGTACGCAACAGAATGAATGTGTAAGAATACGAAATAGGAAATGTGGTCAAGTGGACATGGTATACGCAGTTGGAGAAAAAAAGAGGGGAAAACAAAGTAAAGAGAGTAGAAAGAGAAACAAGGGATATGAATGGAAAGAGGCAAGACAAGGCCTACTATATGGAATGCCTAGATTCCCCTCCGCGTGAGGGATAGGCTTCAGGCTCACACCATAGTAAGGCGAACATGGATCAACACTACTAGCCTCAAGAAGGGTCCAAGAAGGAAAAGTAAGCCGAGTCAAGCGGCCGAAACGAGCACTTTCGTGGGGATGATCCAAAAGGTCGATTTGTTAGCACCGGATCAGCAAGACTGAGTGACATATCCGGTGATGATGTTCGGGCTCTCGGGCCTGTGCGTCACTTGTGCTCCGCTACGCAATCTACTCGTACAAGCGACGGCCCGTGTTGGCGACTGTCAATTAGTGTCAAGCAAGGAAGCTGTAGATTGATCTTGTCTCCGTTTCATCGGTGACACTCTTGCCACGCGACTGATGGAAATAGAAAGCTGTTGGAATGATGCGAGACCGAAAGAAGTCGACATGTGAAACAGAAACCCGAATACCCAGTACTGGAGACGCAGTTCGATGCAGGGACAAGGCATGGAAGGAAGAATGATCGGCAACGTGGGCATGGCCAATGCATAGAAAGGCAATCTATCATACTGTGAACCTTGACCACGACGACTCACGCGATGCGCGCCCTAGATAAGCAGTTGATGAATCGCCGGCTTCGAATCGAGTGTCCAGATAGCTGCGAAATTATACATTGGTACCGGAGGAAAACACTGACTCGAGTCAGGAGGCGAACGGCGGCCCAGCAATTCAGTACCAGATGGAAGCTGAATAGACTGGTCAAGAGAGTCATGTTGGAAGAAAAGAAAGACTGTCGAATTTCGATGACTCGGCGTGACTGGTGTCAGTGTCGGGACCGTGCACCAGCCCAAGCATTCGAGCAAAAATCCTGAAACCGCCGCAGCCGAAACCTTCTCCAAGTGCCTGTCGATTACAGCGGCAGGATTCGAGTGTTTGCCTCGACTAAGCACCGTGAGGACACTGCCTCTGCTCGATTGGTGAGAAGTCTCTTGAATGCGTCGAATGAAGCCTGCCAAGAACTCGGCCGAGTTGAGACAGGAGAAAAGAGGCTCGGCCAAGAAGACCTAACGAAGACAACAATGACTAGCTATACAGGATAGCAGTACGATCGTCCACCTATCGCAGTGCTATTGGTCTTTGTTAGCACAGCCTCTGTCGCTCACAGATCAGAGCAGATGTGACCAAGCCCGCCGACGATGGACCTTCTGATTTGAGCGCAGCAAGTTGGATTGAAGCTCGCGGTGGAACGGACGTGCCAGGTAGCTGATTTCTGTTGGCATCTGCACATCGAGCACCAGAAGACGGAACTTGGGGATGAATGACGGATCTCTGGGTCTTTGCTGGCGGAGGCTTTGCCGTCGGGACGTTCACCCGCGGAATCAGACCTCGAGTCAGTAACGTTGAAATGTTGCGGGTTTCAAGGTGATCTGGTTGATGCTGTTCCAGACATTGCAAATCGTGGACAAGATGCCCGTTGAGCTCTTTTCGGTGATGTCGGTGAGAATGTCTGTTGAACTCGAGGCCGTGGACACTCGGGTGAAGTCGCACTTGCTTGTTACAAGTTAAGTCATGGACTGGTGGCCAAGGAGTGATTCATTGATGCCTACCACCGGTGTCTGCCGCAGGTCTTTCGTGCTTTGTTGATATGGCAGAGTGGCAAGAATATATGTCTCGCACCAATAGACATAAGTGTACCTTGGTGATGATGCTAGCTGCCATTTTCGTCTAGAAGAAACTCGTTGACATGAACATCGCTTCTGATTGATTGCAGTTGATTGCGATGGGTTGTGGATGGACTGATGATGAATTGTTGATAAATTATTGATGGGAAAGAAACAGAGGTCAGACGCGGGGCCGAATTCGCGCCCGGAGACGAACGAGGGAAGCTTCCTTGCCGAACGCTCTTTCTAGTCGGACATGCAGTCAACAACTTTCGTATGGAAGGAACTACTCATGATTTCTGCAACATACCGAGTTTCTTATGTCACTGTATCGACATGACAGTAGCACAAAGATGGACAAATATAGCAGCAGTACGCGACTCGCCGCAGCCTGCTGCTCACTACCCACAGGGCATCGCCCTGGTTGTCGCCGATGTCTGCGACCAAAGCTTGGTGATGAAGCGACTGGAGAATGGTTCGTAAGAATAGTATAACACCAGAAGAAGACCGATGCACATTGACCGTCCAGCAGCAACTGCATCTCTCTACCCCGGCACCTTGACACCCGTAACCTCCTCAAGGATCTTCAACAACTTCTCCTGCCTCTCCACATCTTCAGCCTCTTCCCTAAAGCCTCTCTCCTTCATCTGATAAAAGTGTCCAACTTCCTTCTTCCCAGCTTCACCCTCCCCAGTACACACCATCGCAAACGTCTCAACCGCAGCATCCAAATCATCCATCGCATTCGGCCCACCCATCTTCGTCTTCACCCACCCGGGATCCACCGAAGCCGTAGCAATGCCAAACTTGCGATGAAACGCAAACCCAAACATGATATTGTGCAACTTTGAATCCGCATATCCTTGCGCTCCATTTCCCCATTGTGCCTCTCCTCGTTGTTGCCATGTGATGTCTGTGAGTGCAGCATTGCCATTCTGATGTAATCCACTGGACACAAAAATCAAGCGCGAAGGCTTGGCCATGAGACAGGAAAGGATGTAAGGCGCTACTGTGTTTACTGCCACCAAGGCAGGTAGACCGTCTTCGGTTGCGCGGAAGGGACCGAGGTAGAGTCCTGCGTTGTGCATTACGGCATCGTAGGGCCCGTGTTTGTTTGCTTCTGCTGCGAAAGCTTTTATGCCGGCGATGGTGCTGAGGTCGCCGGTGAGGCAGTTGTGGGCAGAGGGGCAGGCGGAGAGGGCGTCTGAGGCGCGGGAGGCGTTGCGGGCGTGTAGGGTTACTTGGTGCGAGTTTTTGGCGAGGAGTTTTGCGGTGAGGAGGCCGAGGCCGTCGCTGGAGCCTGTGATGAGGATGCGCATCTTGATTGTGATGCAGAGTAGTGAAGGATGAGATGGAGGAGAGGGAAGGTATCGGTGAGGTGAAGGTGAGGTCAAGTAGAGGTGGGGTTTGTATGACCATCGAGGTGTTTTGAGTGCGTCATCTGTGAGACTTCAGGCTAAAGTGTTAATAATATGCAAGAGTCTCAACTGTGACACCTCGATACCAACTTAATGCCCTGACCTTGTACTTGACAAACGACATTAACGAAGCTGATCACAGAAGTTATGGATAGTCCTGTCGATTGAAGCAAGGTTGGTAGTCAAACAGTGACCGTGAAGCATCCCCGGGCGCAATTTCGACAGCGTTGCGACGTCGAACTTCTTTCTCTTCAACATCTGTCAGCCTGCATCGTCTCGTTGTGCCACGTTCAACAGGCCATCGTCATACTGGTAAGAAGAATAGAAGTAGGTGTAGTAAGTACTTTTGGTATCATTTTTGCGTACAAGAAAACTATCACTGGCTTCTCAAGGTTGCGCAAGCCTGTCATATCCACCCTGCAGTCTCCCGACAGGCGTTTCTTTGCTCCAAGCTTCTTCGTAAAGACTCTCTGGCATACAACAAATCTCTAGGCGATCAACCTCTCTTCTCAACATCAATGTGAATCTCAGTCTCAGTGACCTCACCGTGCTTGGTCATGCCCATCTCGTTGGCGAAGGTAGTAGTGGGTCTCCAGCCAGCAGAGTTACGTGGGGTAACCTCCTCAAGCATCTTGTCAACCTGCTCAAGCGACAAACCCTTGGTCTCAGGCACAAGGAAGTAAGCGTAGATGCAAGCGCAGGTGCACAGAGTACCCCAGACGAAGAACACCTTGGGACCGAGGTTGCCCTGACCCTTGGCCTTGCCGACCATGTAGGGAGTGATGGCGGCGATGATTGTGTTCCACAGCCAGTTGCTGGCGGTCGAGAGACCGACACCGCGGGAACGGATAGGCAGAGGGAAGATCTCACCGATCAAGACCCAAGCGCCGGGACCCCAGGTTGAGGCGAAGAAGGAGATGGCGAGACAGATGAAAGCGATCTGAGCAGAAGTGGCGGCCTGGTTCTCGGTTGAGATGGCGGTGCCGAGGATGGCGGTCAAGAATTGACAGGTGAGCATGCCCAGGGCACCCCAGATGAGCAGGGGACGACGACCGAAACGTTCGATGGTCCAGAACGAGATGGGAGTGGAAAGAACGTTGACGAGGGTGGTGATGAGACCGATCAGGAAGGGGTTGGAAATCGTGCCCTGCTGTTGTTAGTCACTGTAATCAGGCTGAGGAGGGCAAAAACTTACGAGCTGCTGGAAGAAGGTGGTGCCGAAGAAGAAGATGAAGTTTACACCGGTCCACTGCTGCATCATCTGGAGAGAAGTACCGAGGATAGTACGACGGAGGTTGCTGTTGGCCTTCCACAACGATCCCTTAAAGCAGTTGGCCCAAGACGAGAAGTAGCTGCCCTGAGGAACAACAGACAACTCGTACTCGTGGTTGGCGATGATCTCGGCGAGTTCCTCGGTGACGAACTGCGAGTCGATGGGCTGACCACGAACGGATGCAAGAGCCTTGGCTGCCTTCTCGTGCTCGCCCTTCTTGACAAAGTAACGAGGCGATTCAGGAAGGAAGGCAATGCCACCACCGAGGATGAGGGCCCACAGAAGCTGAATGGCAACAGGAATACGATAAGAGCCACTGTCCATGCGGTTTTGAGTGGCATAGACGACAACCGAGGCGAGGAGAATACCAATAGTGATGCAGAATTGGTAGCAGGCGATGAGGGCGCCACGAACCTTTCTGGGGCAGATCTCGGACATGTACAGGATGACGACTGCTGACTCGAAGCCAACTCCCAGTCCAGCAACGAAACGACCGGCAGCCATGAGGGGAATGGTTGTTGAGATGATCTCCATGACGACTCCGGCCATGAAGATCAAGCAACCGAGCATGATGGTGGTGCGACGACCGAAGAAATCGGCAAAGTCACCAGCGATCAGAGCACCTGTCGACTGTCAGAACGAGCTACGAGTCAAAGAACTCGAAGAAACATACCGAAGAAGGTTCCAGCAGACAGAATAGAAGTCACAAGCGCCTTGTCACTAGCACCGACAACAAAGTCCTCGGCAGGGGTGTCGTACGGGAGACCGGTGAAGGTGTGGATGGCATACTTCATGCCCATGACACCACTGATCCAACCGACATCGTAGCCAAAGTAGATACCTCCGAGCGAGGCAAAGGCACACATAAGGTAGGCCTTGACGGTGACGGGGGCTTCGATGCGGTCGACATCAGCCGTACCGCGGATGGAGTTAGGGGCCATTCTGGATGTGATGATCGTGTAAAGAGAGTGGATGATGGAGAGGAAGAAGGAAGAAAGAGGAAGAACAAGACATCTTATAAGTCGATCAAGCGTCAGTGCGCGTCTTGTTTCTGTCAGAGGCAGGCGCGATGGGCTTGGAGAAGCTGTAAACAAAGTTCGACCATGAACTGGTATGGCTCTTCCCCTTCTCGACCATGATGGGGTCCCCGCGCTGCCCGCCATGAGGTAAAACATGGTTGTCGTCTGTTCTTTCTGTCCCTATGAACTCAATTTGGAAAAGACTTTCCAAGATCTACTTCCAGAACCTCTCCACGTGCAGCCGCTGTCAGTCTGTTTTTGTCACTGATCTGCTCTACCTGTACTTTTTGCTGCCCACGAGACCAGTAGACTGCACTTCGACAAGACACCTCACAGAGCAGTCACGTTAATGCACACTCAGCATGCTCCCCAGTATCTGAATCCCATCCCGAAACCAAACTGAGGAGACCCGGCCGAGTCTGTAGATTAGCGGCAGGGCGTGCTCTTACTTCTCGCTTGCAAGCTCTTTGCAGAACTCAAGCTCGAAGCCTTGTTGTTGCAGCCAAGCAAAGGCGTCAACGACTGATCTTTAGCGTATACCATCGACCCATGCTCTCCGCTGCCAGTGACCTCCCCTCATCTCCCCAGAGTTTGCAGGGATTTTCTCCAAGCCTTGAGAGAGCCGTGCTGAACGTTTCGAAGATGGAGAATGCGAGACAGGAGGATGAGAAAGGGTTGGAGATTCCAAAAAAGGCATCCAGCTTCTGCCCCAGACGTTCGCACTTCGACCAGCCGTTTCCTGGGGAAATTGATCCAGAAGAAGTTTATCTGCAATTTTTTCCTGCACCAACCATTTTTAGCACACAAAAGATCCTTGTCAGCGGTTGCTCTCATCAGTTTTCCAAATATTCGGCTTGGCAGACATGAATCATCCTTCTCTTGCGTGCGAAAGGTTGTGAGGAGGTTGGCATCTCGGCTGAAAGGTGGTTGTGGATGTGAGGCATTCGGCCCTTCTCCAACTCTTCGCGGGGTCGAGAACTCGGGGAAAACACCTGCACGAACGCCTGCAAAAACGCCTTCGGCCTCAAGGAGAAGGTCACACGGCCCGACGAGACGAATCAGCGGCCCGATAGGACACATGGAAGAATTTACCGACCTTCAGCTTCCTATCTCGTCCTTCGCACTTCGCAGAAGGCCAGGAGTCGCAACGTTTGTCCGCAGAGTGGACGAAAAACCTCGAGCTCAGCGAAGTTGTGTCTGTTCCCGATGGCTCCTGTATACTCTGAGCTATCGCACAGCCACGTCGATAGTGCTCAAGCGTGGTTGTGAGAAGTGTCACAATTGTTTTCGGGTGGAGACCTCGAACGAGCGGGAAGCCTTAGCGGCACTCCCCATCATCTACCGATGCGATGTGGTCGGGTGCTTTGCTTGTGTATCGCGCGAGGATAGCATGTATGTTGTCTTGTTTTCCTGTGCTTTTGACCGCTTAAGCTGTGTATCATTAGTCTTATTCAACATTTCGGGTTGCTGCACTGTCAAACAAGCTTGTGCAAATTCGCGAATTTGCACGGTGATCAATATCATTTTGCGATCTCCATGGTCAAAAATCTGCCTTGAACACAAATGACTTCCATTGTTCGCGCTTACTCAGAGATGAGTACTAGCATCCATCTCTTAAGCCAGTAGTCCAAGAGTTACAGCCCAGAGGAGTTGTACAAGGGTACTTGCCGTGCCATGATAGACATTGATAGTTGTGGATGACGACCAGGGTCCTACCATCAGCATCATCTTCTTTCTCCTCATGTTATGCAAGGGTTATAAATCATGCGACCGAGACTGCTCTCATCGAATCCGATATGGTCTAGTGGCTAGGATTTCTCGCTCTCAAACTGTTCTCACGAACGATCAGGTCCGAGGAGGCCGGGGTTCAATTCCCCGTGTCGGAAATTCTTCTTTTGCATTCTTTTGCTTCCCCCCTTGGTCCACATTCCTTGTCTCCATATATTCCTTTGTTAGGGAGAAATAGATTCAAATGTCCTTTTTTCCCCTCGCGCCCTGACAGTGTGGGCCGCGTGATCGTTCACAAGAGTCCTAATATATTGTTCCCAACTGAGTCGTTGTCAAGACCAACTCTGCAAGATACTGCGGGCTCCGCAATCATGCATGTCAGTCTGCCTTCGGTTCGTTACACAAGGGATCATTCAACACCTCCAGCATAGTGATTGAGCTTCTTCCTTCCTATCTTCTACTAATCTCACCACCATATCACAACCATCAGCAAAAATCATCGTCTCATTCGTTCTAAAAGATGGCTGACGCTGCATTCTGGAATGTCTTCGAACTAAAGACAAACGTCTTCTCATACCTCAACGACGACGCATTTATCAGCGACCTAGCACATTGCGCCCGCGTCCACAGCACATGGACCGACCCCGCTCTAGACATCCTATACCGCGGCGACCCCATACCACCAATAACCACACAACACCTCAAACTCGCACTAGGTCGCATCACCCGCATGACGAGCACGATCGCCAAAGCACCCTTTGCTCGTCGACAAGCATATGCATCTCGTATTGCTTTACTCGATCTGAGTATGTTTAATCATTGGCCTTTGTATTGCAGGATGTTTCACGATTTTCGATTTTCGAGGTTGAAAAGTTTGGTTGTAAATAGTGAGGGTGATTTGGGGGAGTATTTGACTGAGGAAAAGGGAAAGAAAGACTCGGGTTGGAGTTGGCTTCCTTCTACCTTGGAGTATTTGATTGTGTGTGAGTGGGCCAGGTATAAACGGCCTTCGCTGCTTACAGGTTCGTTCTTGAGGGATATCGCAAACAATTGTCCTGGATTGAAGCGAGTGTGGTTTAGAGCGGCATCATTTGGCTTTGAACCTGCTGATCTTGCATGCTTCTTCCGACGGATTCGGCCTCGGGAAGTAAGGCTTGATCTGGGGTCTCAGATGAATCGTGTGTTGACCTGCGACGTGCTGTCTGCTTTGTCACATGGTGGTCATCTCGAGACTCTGATCATTGGGCGTAACGAATCTGATGGCTTGTCGGGCGGGTATTGGAGAGCCAATGAATTGGCACAGTTCTACGAACAGAACACGGCAGCTAAACCCTTCGCAAGCCTTCGTTACCTAGACGTCAGCTTGAGCTGTGAAGCGGTTCTCTGAATCCCACGCTGCTTTTCGACGGTGACCTCGTTACGGCTGGAATTACCCGGAACGGTGGACGAAAGCATTCTTGTGCCCCTCTCTACCATGACGCAGCTGCGAGTACTTGAGTTCCGAAGAGACGACGATGGAGTGGAGCCGATCACACCCGCAAGAGCATACGTTGTCTTGGCTTCTCTATCTCGACTGCGCACTCTACATCTCAGCGGCGCTTTCAAACCTTGCTATGTCCCCGGAAGCAGCTACCCCTGTATCGGTCCCGTGCAGGCGATTGCAACAGGTTTGATTCCCATGCCTCTACCCCTAGATCCTGATGAAGTAGAAGACCAAGAATTGCACTGGCCCGGGGACTGGTTCACGGAAGCAGATGCAGTGGAGATGTTTTCTGGCCTGACGAATCTAGAAGAGATATCCATCGATGCAGGTGGCCGATGGTTTCCTGACTTCCTGTTGCAAACGATCTCGGAATTCTGCCCTAAGCTGGAGATTATCGAGCTCATTGACAAGATTTCTCTGCGGCGATTTGCAGGGCCGAAAGCTCCTCTATTTGACAATCTGAGGGAGATGAGGGTTGAGCATGTCAAGTCTGCAGGGATGTCCGCTCACCGAGTGGTGGAGATCTTGGAGGAAGTCGCGCCGAAGCTTCAGAAGTTGGTCAATCTGTGCGATGGGTATAGAGAGGGCGGTTTTGAAAACGATGTCTTGACTGCCTTCGAACAGTCTCGCAAGTCGGGAAAGGTAGCCGAAGACAGAGCTCTGTAACCTCTGGTTGGTTGTCGGCCTCGTCGTTCCTGCTACACACTCGTATACATAATGAGGCACGTCGCTGCATGCGTAGCTGGATGTAAGGGGTGAACCTTCTCACTGAACTCGACAGTTTGCGCGCACAATTTCCAATTGTCACTTGCTTACCCAGTTCGTAAGTTGAGTTCAAGGATCAAGTTGTTCAAGTCTTCATCTGATATCTCTTCCCGCTCATTCCAACGTATAAAATCTCAAATACCCATCTCCATTCAAACACATCAACATCCCAAACCGCTCAAGCCAACAAAACCCCTGTCCGAATCGTTTCGTCGTCAACCCCTGCGGTCTCTGCAGCCTCCACCTGACATTAGCATCTCTGTCCCAGACTTCAATCGTGCCATCCCCGCACATGACGATCAGACGTGCTCCATCTGCAGTCCAGGTGATCTGGCTTAAACTTGCAAAGGTCTTTAGCATGCGACTGTCGACATCGATGGAGAAGCAGTGTATGGTGTTATTCGAAAAGGGATCCCAGATGTATAGATCTGTATCTTGGGTTATTGCGATGTCCTTTCTCGATGACCAAGCAATGGAGCTGTGTCTAGAGGCTGGGTCTTCGTATGTAAATCTTGCGACTTGTTTGCCTGTCTCGACGGAGACCACAACAGTGAATAGGAGACTTCCAGTAACTCCCGTTTCTGCAGCGATTCGCTTGTCTTTTCCGCAGATGGCTATGTGCTGTGAGTCTGGCGACCAGGCTCCCGATGAGCATTGGCCATCCATCAAGTCAACTTTGTGTCTGCAGTCGCCTGTCGCGCTGTCAAAGATCATGCACGTGCCGTCATGAGACGCAGATGCGATAGAACAGCCATCAGGACTGAAGCTAGTCCATACGATATACCCTTCATGACCAGTCAAAACAAACTGTTTACTCCCCAAAGTAGAGTCGTATACCACGATTTCCGGAAGCTCTGGAAGCGGACGCCCTCCGCGTTGGAGACCGTGGTTGTTGGTTACGTATAGGAAGTGTTTTCCTTTTGAGCTGGAGTCTCGCGAACCACATAGTTTGCCGTCGACGTGAGGGAGAGATGCGAAGAGAAGACTGCCCTGTAGATCCTGTAGGGCTTTTGTGTAGTTTTTACGCAGCGTGTGCAGTAAAGGTTGAGTAACTGAATCTGTTGGTTCATGGGTACGAGTGATTCGAGAAACGACGGGTGCAAGAGATTCTTCAACAAGACTTGTTGAATCCATGACATCTGCCTGGTCGCTCAACATACCCCCATCAGAGTTTAGTTCCAAAAAGTTCAGTTTGTCGTTGAAGCCCCCTCGATCCGAGGTCGCCACTATGAGAAGATATCCTCCATCTTCACGACTCAAATCATGGAATCTGATCCTCGCAGACGAGTTCTCCGGACACCAAAACTGCGCTCGTCGTTCCTGGGTCGCAATGTCGTATATAACAACATTCAACCCGCCACAAATGGCAACGAGTTTCGCGTCGCAACTGACGGCGTAGTGGTGATTTGTGTGGTCATCGCTTGAGTATGCGATTTCGATTGCGCTGTCTTCGTCACCCCAGAATCGATGAGCGGGCTTGGATCCTTGAGCCCATGATGCCGGAGTGCCGTTGACGTCGAACTGGTTTCGAACGCTGTAGACAAATTCCGCAAGGAAGTCTTCTCTGCTAGGCATGTTGCCTGAGGATAAGAGATTGCTGATCTTTGTTGAACGCAGAAGTCCTTGGGAAAGTCGTTCTCGCAGTCCGTACGTCCATCGTGACGTCAGAATGACACTATAAAAACGATCTTCCGTCTCGAATAAAGGATTCAGAAGACATTATTCGCTTCATATCTGTGAGTTCTGGAAGGTAACTTATAACATAACATCTTGTGCGCGGCAACTTGGCGGCTTTACGATCGAACGGATCGTCTCGTATTCGGCATGCGGAAAAGCTGATAGATGGTGGATCCGCGTTGATGTCAGTAATGTCAGTGGTGGTCTTCATGATGCTAACGAGAAATCGATTGAGAAGGAAAGGATACAGAAAATGGCGCAGCAGCCACGAGTAGTATTTGTAAGCTACGAGACAGATACGTTATGCTAGTCTTCCGCTCTACGAAGGCATTCTAAGTGCGGAGACATGAGATGAGCAGCAACAGTATTAGTAGCCAGTACAGCATTAACAAGGAAGAAGTATCGATAAGGGAGGAATCTGTACCCCTTGGGGAAACACGACTCGGTTCAATGCGCAGACGTTCTTCATCCTTTTGCCTTCTCCAGTTTCATCGTTCAAAACATTCTCTGATCCTCCGCTTCGTGCCATTCTCTGCCTTTTCTGCTCAATCTCCTCCTTGCCACAATCCACCAGATAGAGATGTAACTTCTCAAGCCTCGGACAATATCGCAGAACAATGTCGACATGGGTAGAATCCACCGTAATCGCATCCATTAGTCTTATCGTGGGTCTCGGTTCCGTGCTGGGACCTGACCACTCGGTGTCGTGCTCGGTAACTCGACTTTTATCCACGTACTCCCCTGGGTTGAGGATGAAAGTCTCCAGATGCGGAAAGTTGGGTGCTTCCTGAGCTCCCCAGGCCGTTATTGGAACAAGGAGCGAGAGATGGCAGGACTTGAGTCCAGGACAATTCATTGCTAGTGATGTGAGAGAGGGTAGCGAAAAGTTGTAAGCCATGCCTAGCTCGAAGTGTTGGAGGAGAGGTAAGCCAGATGTCATGGCTTCAATATCATCATTCGTGAAAAAGCCATCGTGGATTTCTTCCCAGCGAAACTGGGTATCATAGCCGATATCTACAATGACAAGACTACGGAGATTATGCAGTCTGCCCAAGAGCGAGCTGGTCCTCGTGTCGAGAAATCCAGCGTTCGTCATAAGCGTCAACAGGTAATCATGTCGAACCAGGGGCCTGGACCATCAATGATAGGCCCAAAACCAAGGTAAAGACTCGAGAGTGTCGAAGGGAGGAGAGCAGAAAGACAGCCATTCAGATCATCTGCGATGTACGCTCCGAAATGCTTCATTCTAGGAAAGACGGGCCGTTGAGGGTTTGCGGACAGCAGGAAAGCAACCAAACTTTCCTCAGGGCAGCAGAGGTCCCAGATGAACAGATCTTCGCAATTCTCACGGAAGTCCAGGCGAGTCATAATCTCAACCATCTTGCGTGTAGGTGCCGAACCGGCGGTCCGTCGAGCAAGAAGATTTCCTCCGACGCGACTCTCATCACGACCGTCATATGCATATGCAGTGCGATTTCCAGGAGCTCGACATTTGACCCACAGGTCGAGATACTGCGGGAAAGCCTTGAAGAAAGCAGGCAGAAGCCGACGATACTCAGGGCAGTGAAAGATACAATTCAGGTTGAACAAGAATCGTTTGAGTGATGGAAAAGATAGCTTGTCGAGCTCAGCATGCCACCACTCGGGCCACGTGTGAGAAGTTTGGATCATGTTGGCATAGGATTGTTGCCTGCAAGGATCGACGCCAGCCAAGGATACAAAAGGGGCGTTACGCCAGAGGACTTGTCTGGCATAGTGCGCCCAGGTGGTATTGACGAGATGCGCCGAGTATAGTGCTGCTCGGTCAAACTCCAGAAACTCAATGATCAAGTTCACGATTTCCGGTAACAACCCAGCCCGCTCGGCAGCTGACATGTCATTGTGATGGCAAGATTAGTCAGATGAGCTTGAGGACGGGAAACAAGGGATGTGAAGCAGGTTGGCGAACAAGCGCCCGGGAGTTGCCGAGGCGAGGGGTTGTTTCAAGCCAATGAAGCGTGAAGGCTCAAGACTGGGAATGCTGTATGTGGGGCATGTAACCGCCCATGATGAGTTGAGTGAGATTGTTGACGGTCTGCTCGAGCGAGGCAATGCGGTCTTGTACTTGTATCGAGCTTTCGAGAGCCTCGACACGGTGATTGAGATCGCTGTTGATGCGATGCTGTTCGACGGCAGCTTGATAGCCAGCCTGGTAGGCAGCTCGAGTAGCATCGGGGTTTGGTTGTTGCATGGGCATTCCTAGTGGTTGCATGGGGTGTTGGTGGGTGTGAGTCAGAGCCTGCTGAGCTTGTGGGTGCTGCATCTGGGCGTGGTGAACATTCAAAGGTGGGTTGGGAATGACTTGTGCGTTGGCTGCAGGCACAGGAGGCATGGGCGAGTTGTCAGGAGTTGCTTCAGG
>Ga0058697_10000350_pt1 | contig 20991 bp, 19 predicted proteins | sample AgamicAsMae_FD_66619 | JGI IMG/M metagenome (GOLD analysis project Ga0058697, IMG submission 66619) | Agave microbial communities from Guanajuato, Mexico - As.Ma.e | ecosystem: Host-associated > Plants > Phyllosphere > Phylloplane/Leaf | place: Guanajuato, Mexico | collected 2012-06-04
CTACAAAAGTGTGAAGTGATACACAAACGCTTCTTTTGAATGGTGTGTGCCTCGCTGAATGCTTGCGCAAAGGTAAGAAAAAGCGAGGAACAATGCAGTGGTTCTTGTCTTTTTTGTTGTCCAATCACCCCCTGTGCAACCTGTCCCTCCAAACCATCAAAAGAGATAGAATACAACAGGGAAGAAAGAGGAGAAAGACAAAATGGTGATATGCGACAGATTCAAAGTCCGCTCATCCGCTCAAAACCGCTTTGCTCAAATAAAAGGTCAGAAAGGAGTAGAAAGAAGGCCGTTCGCTGAACCGGAATGAAAAGACGTGGTCGCAGAAATGTGTGTGGTATGAATCAAACGTGAAAAGGAAGAGAGACATTAGTGGTACAAAGTGGAAAAATCATTGCCAGCCTTTTTTCGCATACGTCGTCTCTTGAATACAATGAAAATGATCCTGTAATGTGATTGATCAAGAAGCTGTGTAGTGGGTGACCAGAGAAATAATAGACCGCTTTTGTTTTTAGGTCATGGCCATGAGGCGTAATCGAGAGTTCAGCTCCTCGGTTGGAGTGGTTATCCCATCGTCTGAAGAAGTACGGTCCAAAGCACCTGTGGAGCGTCGACTTCGGCGATGGACGGTCGGCGATTCAGGGACCTCGCGTTTTCTTCGGCGTACGGATCGACTTCCATGCGAACCGATACTACCTTTTAGACTCTTCGGGCTGGGAAGTAGATCTTCTGCGTCCCTGATGACTTTTTTGACTCTATCTCGTAGCTCTTGGACGTAGGGAATGATGCGCTTCAATGTTGCCGTGTCGAAATGAACCTTGTCCCGCCCTTCGAGATCGAAACCGGCGTTGGAGAGTCGCTTCTTTTGCAACGCTTCTATTACTGAGCGAGCGACAGCTTCCGAATTCTTTCGCGGTCTTCGAGGCGTTGCTGGTGTAACGAAGATGCCGTTGTCGGTCCTGGTCGGAGAGATAGTCGCCTCCTCATCGTAGAAATTGAATTCGCCTTCCGCTGGAGATTCAGGAAGGCCAAACAAAGGCGGTGGCATGAGGTGTTCCGCTGCTGGGATTGCTGAAAGTGGCTCGTCGAAGTCATCGTAGTTGAACGATGGCGACGAGGAGGGCGAGAACCGAGGAGCAAGTGTCTGTTCGTCAGATTCCTGGTCTGCGAGATCAATCATGGCATCGACCTCGCTCCACATCTTTTCATTAACACCATCAAGCACTTCTAGCAAGACAGCCCGCATTTTGTGTTCCTTCAATTCCTCAATCAAGAGTCCCCAATCCCGAAGAAGCCCAATGTTGGCGAGCACGTTGGTCTGCTGATCGCGGATAGTCTTAGGTACGATCATCGAAACGCCACTGTCGAGTCTCTTTTCCGCTGGAACGCTTTCATCCTCAAAGTCGAAGTCTTCATTCCAGTCCTCTGTGACACCTTTGCTGCCAATGCCCCAGGTGCCGAATTTGTTGGTCCCTGTTCGTTTCCCATCGCCGTCCTGTGCTGTTGGAACACTTTGGCTGCGGGTGTGGAGCCCACTAGGAGCTCTTCTGCCAACCGACCTGCTACCACGAGTTTCGGCATCCTTCTTGCCATGCACAGTCTTGGGGCGTGGGGGAGAACGGTTGTTTGGGCTTTTTTCCATCGGTTGTTGCTCGGACCAATCAAAAATACTACTGCGCGTGTCTCTATCCGTGCTTCTGATAGTTGGGCGTTGCGGAGTCGTGTTGGCAGAACTTGAAGCATGGCCGTGGGGCGACAAAAGATCCGGGGTGATACCAAGGTGGGCAAAACGATTCTTGTGCGTGACAACAGGCTCATCATCATCGTCTTCGGCAAAAGACCAAGAGCTTTCTTCGTCGTCATCAGCATCCGCGAGGTCGGGGAAATGTTCGGCATGCTGGCGAAGCTCGGAAAGAGATGGCCTAGCAGGCGGCGATGATGAGATGCTAGCCTGAGCAGGTGAAGGCTTCATGTGAAGCATTGGCGAACTGCCCAAGGACTGGTCCCGAGCAGAGCGCGCTGGGGTAGAAATGGCGTCTTCCTCGTGTATAATGCTGTGTCGTGGTTTGAGTGAATATCCCTGATCAGGTCCTGTCTGGAGATAATCTTTGAGCAGTGTGTGCCTGCCATGAACATGAAACGGCGGTGAATCGCCAAAAATGGATTCTATTGAAGGTCCTCGCCTACCCGGACTCGACTTTGGCGCCCTGGTCCGGACTGAGTCGTAGATAGTGTCGCTTTGTGAGTCGAGACCTTCGTCATCCTCTAACCTGATATCACTGTCTGAACCGGCCAGATGTGATGCAGTGTCGACGTACTTCGACGCTTGTTGGGGAAGCCGTGACGGTGAAGGTAGTGTGTCGAAATAAACACTGTCGTCGCTCTGGGGGTTTGATGGGAGGTCGGCGAACTTGAGTAATACATCCGAAGCGGATTGCGTCTGGTGGGACGGTAGTCTAAGATCTATCTCGGTAACAGGGCTGCTGAGAAATGGCGGCGTCGTAGTCTGTGTAACGTCATCCAAGTCGCGATGTCTCGCTTGGGTCTCGGATGGCTCATCGTGAGAAAGGCTTTGTCTGTTGCCCATGCTTGAGGGCGTATTGGATCGAGCTCGCGCACCCGGTCGGCGGTATTTGGCGACGGGTGCTGCTTTGATAGGAGGTGGCTCCTTCCAGATTTGAGGCTCTGCGGGAAGAATGTCGCTGGCAGAGAAGGAGCTCGAGGCCGACTCGATTCTAGACATTTCGGCAAGGTCTTGCCTGTCTAAGGCGTCTTCAATGCTTTTTCGCTCATCTATCCTTGAATCGAATGAAGAAGTTTGAAAATCAACAGTTGCTTGCGAAAGTCGATTTGACGCAAGGGGCTGCTGATGAGATGAGGAACAAAAACGGTCGGCTGCCGGGACATTTGACACCACATTCGAATCGAATACAGGCTTAAGATCATCAATATCATTGTCAAACTCAATTGGAGCAGCGTTGATGTTCTCTCTAGCGGACACCAAGACGGGGCGATACTTCCTATCCGCATATACCCTTTTGATAGGATTGGGGATGCTGGTCGAGCTGCGACGCCGCACCGTTTCCGGAGGACCTACAGCCTGTCTAGGAGCAAAATAGTTACGCCATTGAATGTCCTCGGGCATGGAATCTGCTGGAGAACCATAGAGGGAGTTTCTGAAAGCGTCTTCGGCTTTGGGAATTTTGGGAGTGCGTCTTTCTTGTAAAGTGGCACTTCGTTTGTGGCTGGTTGCTGGGCGTTTCAATGTCGGAATGGGAATCTTTGTGGTTGAGCCGCCGTACGAGGCGGAAGTGGGCGCCTGGCTGACCGAGGTGGAGCGTTTGACGAGTTTGTTCGGGGCTGTGTTGATGGGTGGAGTGTGGCTGGGGATCATCGGGGTTGTGGATCCCGAGGCTGAAGGAGCGACAGAAATGACGGAAGAATTTGGGCGAGAGTTTGACGATTGCGTCGAGTCGCGTGAAGAAAACGAAAACCTCTTGAGCCATGACGGCGTCTGGTGGGAAGCGAATGTGGGAGATATGGGAGGTGAGGCCTCTGGACCGGGTCGAAAGGACGGGGTCGCGCCGCGAGGCATTGTGTGGCCGTCTCTTTTCCTTAGCACCGTTCTTGCATGGTCCGGCGCATTCCTCGTCGGGGGAGCAGTGGGATGTTGGGTGCTCGCAGAGCGGAGGGCCTGGCGAGCCGAGAAGGCAAAGGGAGGACAAAAGGTGGTCGAGGTCGCGTAGGTGTCGACGGTCTGTACCGTGCAGGTTGCCGTCGATGTCATGTCACTCGTGGGTGGAACGAGCGAGGGTGCTCGAGAATTGGACCGCGGTCGAGGACGGACCGGGTCTTGTGAAGAAGGGACAGAAAGAGGGTGGAGGAAGGTAGAGGATCTATGCGAGTCGGAGCGACGGGTGGAGTTGGCGGGAGGACAATGTTGACGGTGTTTGCGTGCGTCGTGGTCGGGACGAGCAAGCACAAAGCCCAGGGCAGACACGCCAATGCCGGTGCTCGTTGCACAGAGCTGTAGAGGGTTTGGTGGTCAGTCGGGAGGTTGAGCAATCTTGACTGCAAGGGGGAGCGCGAGAGAGACGGTCAATGCCGCATGACGGAGAGTGCAGCCGCTTTGCGAAGATGATTAGGCTTCACAGAGAGCGGGCGACAGGGGGGAGGTACAGGCAGGTGCAGTCAGGGCCGTAGACAGGATAGCGAGGGGCAGGGCAAAGGCATATCAAGCATGGCGGGAGGAAGGCAGCGCAGCGCAGCGGCTGGGGGCATTATAGTGAAAGCGGGTCTTTGGGTGCAGCTTACCGTGGGGATCGTTTTCATGCTTTGGCCGATGCCATGCGCCCATCAACTGAACACGCAACTCGAGGACGGCGGAGGGAAGGTGCAATTGGACAGGCTGCTCAACGTGTATCCCGCCCTGCTAGTCGTCTTCATAGTGGAGCAGGCCACTCGCTCTACTGAACAGGAAGACAGAGTCAAGGCCGCTGCGCAAAGCCCCACAAACAAGGCACAGACACGGAGCAGGCAGAGAAAGGCTGGTCAAGACGGCGGACGGCGAGCACTCGGCGTCGCCTAAACTTCAGGATGCCCGGTTTTTTGTTATGAATGGGATTATCAAGAGCGCTGACCTGCGTTTCAAGCGCCTACACTACCCCTCAGCTCGGACGCCACCACGAGTCCGCTGAACGTTCATGCAACAAGAGATCAGACTCTAACGGCGCGCCAAACGTTCATTGCAATGCTCCCGCGACATCACCAAGGCATTCGAGAAGGAATGCCGCTGCCCTCGAGGTTCCTTGTGCCCATCTTACAATCCCATCGCTTCCTCAGACCTGCACGAGTCCCGCGTTCAGCGCCTCTATTTGCCATACATAGCTCCGCGCACCTCGCTCTGTTTCATCTTGTTCTGCAGTCTGTTGTCAAATCTCTCTCCTTGCACAGCGCCCTCAACCGTCAAAACGCTGTGCGACTCGTCCACTCGCCGCCGACTACTGACGACCATCCCTGCAAATAGCAATCAATCCTTACGGCACATACCATACGCCTCGGCCTGCAACGCCGTTTCCACATCCATGTACCTGTATTATGCCATTGCTCGATCGACTAACCTTTTGACCACTTGCCGTGAAACCCGACGTGAACATTTGCTTAGCCCTAGAGTAGAATGCTGAGCCTCCAAGCATTGTCAAAGTCGAGGAATTCCACAATTTGGTCCTCGACCAGCAGAAACCGTGGGTCCAGCCAAAAGTCAACAACCGAAATATCCACCACTAAAGCAGCTGCATGCTGCTTTGTACCAGCTGCAGGGTGTTTAGCGTCGTCTTGTCGGTTCCTCTGGTGCCGGACAATGTTGTAACTCGTAGGGGCGGCGGCTTTTCCTAAGGCGTTCCACGCAAGCGCTTGGATCATCTTGGAGTTCTGTCGCTTTCGAACCGCCGTGCGTCGAGCCATCTGAGATCTGGCATGACGGTACACATGTACTCACACGATTCGGACGTGTATAGAACGAAACAGAGCCTGACTTACATGCACCTACCGCGTGCCTGCGTGCGAGAGGTGACTCTCAGAAAAGCCATGCAACGATGCACCAAAAACATGACATATTCAGGATTCATTCAGCAAGCAACCTGAAACGCTAACAAGCATGGCAGACGGATCATCCGCTGAAATGTCGTCTGGATCGACTCGGTCCGCCTGAGCTGTGGAGTTAAAGACGACAGCCAGGATGTCGCGTAAGTCACCAGCCGCGTGCAGCAGCGGGAAGAAGAAGGGCTGGTGTACATCTTCCAACACGTCAAATTCCCAAAGTTACACAATGGCCCTCGACCTACAAGCAGGGACTAAACCATCATCCCTTGAAAGCTGCCAGACCCAAAGAAGATCACGGCTGGTCTTTGGTCTCACGCAATGCCGGCCGACGGCTCGAGGGAGGTCGGGGGAAGAGGTGATCGCCAATCTATTTCGTCAGGCCCGAGTGTTTGGTACTGCACAGTAACCTTCCACTTCTGTTCTTGTAGCGTGGCTTACCTCTATGAAACGGCACGGTCCTCTTGGTCCTCGTGCTCAAGCCCAATCCGAACATGACGGAGACTGACACCGCTTGGCGGAGCCCATCAGCTTCGTTCAGACGACGGGGATAAAATGGTTGAATAATGTCACTCAGTATTCTGCGTATGCGTATACTTGTACAAGGATGTTTTGTCGATCAAAGAATACTGGAGAAGAATGCATTCACGTCCATGCTCCTCCTCCACCTGGCTCAAAGTCTATATGCCTTACAGAAATAGTGATTCGGTTTCAACATGATTGATCACCTTACTGGAGGTTGCTCGGGCAGCAACATGCACTGATGCTCTGCTCAACCCGGATTCCAATTCATCCCACTTTAAGTAGCAAATGCACTTCGCTGATCCGCCCAATCATATTTTGGCTTTCCGCACCTTTTACTCAGGTAGTACAGGCTATTCGTGACCGTCTGAAGAACAACGATATCCGATTTGAGTAAACGCCGTTTCTCCGCGGTTGATTGGTCACTGCTTGGGAATAGTACGGTGATAGCTTGGAAGTTGAGCTTGACCTTTTGCAAGAATGGACAAGGAATCGACCCTCGGCTGGCAGTGCTCAAATCTTGTGCAGCTGGTCTGTGAAGATCTGGTACGAGGCACAGCAAGTATGTTATATGGCGTACGCCAAGTAGGCCTCTCCGTGATCCTTCGTAGATACATCGTGGGTTCTGTAATCAGGGAGCATGGGCTACTGCGATTGCGAGACCCTTTTTCGGTTGTCCGGAACCTCGAAATTCTCATTGGTAGTCTGTGACATGTGTATTACTGCTGTCAAGAGCCATCATGTGCTTCGAGGTTGGCATGCGGTGGTCGGATCGGGGCTAAAAACGCCGTTCTGTGCCGCTGCAAAGACGTTCGGTATCTAAGCTGCACGTCCAAGATTTCTCATCCGCTTCTCTTCCGTAACGCCCCTCACTGGGTTGACGGACAAGAGCTGGAAAACTACGCAAGGGCACCGGATCACCGAACAACAACGCCTATTCCGTAGAAGCGTGAATTCTGTTTTTCTCGTACGAAGGATTCGAAGATCCACAGGACGGACGTAGCGGTGAAAGTCGCCAACAGCCGCCACTCTAACCAAAGACGCAAAACTTCACATCGCCAATCTTTTCTTGTGATACCAAGATGGAGTCCGAGATCAGAGCTCAGATCCCTGGAATCGACCCTGTCGTGTCCGAGTATTCCGTTGGATATCTCAACCACGCTTCGCAGGCATACAGCGCGGAAGGCGACCCACTGTCTGATGCCGCTGCTGCTGTGACAGCTCTGCTGCTATCCGCTTCCGGTGACCTGTCTAACCAGAATGAATTGACAATTCAGAACCTGGTTGAGAAGTTTGTCTCCAAGCTTTCGGCACAGTCTAATATTGATGGTGAAAAGCGCCAGCAGGCACCTTCTGCCAGAAAGTTGGATCAGACTATTCAAGTCGGATCTGCGAGAAACATCTCAACCACTCTTGGCTTGACTGGTGGTGTCAATTTGGAGCACACTGGTAGACAGATTGAGTCTCGTGTTGACAAGAAGAAGCTCGAGAAGGCCGAAAAGAAGCTTCGTGCAAAGCAAGACAGGAAGGAATTCAAGAACGTCGAGTATGAAACCTCTAGACTTTTGGACCAGCCCGACGATGCTGCATCCTACGAAGAATTCTTCATGAAGGTCAACCCTCTGCAACTTGGCTCAGACAACATCGGCAAGAGTAAGGATATCAAGGTTGATGGCATTGATATCACTATCGGTGGCAAGAGAATCTTGAGTGATACCAACTTGACTCTGGCCTTCGGTCGTAGATATGGTCTGGTCGGTCAGAACGGTATTGGTAAATCTACTTTGCTCAGAGCTTTGAGTAAGAGAGAAGTTGCCATCCCGACCCATATTTCCATTCTTCACGTTGAACAGGAGGTGAGCTTTTCCTACAAAATGCAATTTGACATGCGGCTGACCTTTCTAGATCATGGGAGATGACACACCTGCTCTTCAAGCGGTCTTGGACGCCGATGTCTGGCGCAAGCATCTGCTCAAGGAGCAAGACAAAATCATCAAGGAGCTCGCAGAGCTGGAGGCTACCAGATCCCAGATGGCAGACACATCGACAGATGCTGCTAAGCTTGATACTCAACGAGAGGGTCTTGATATCACACTCAGTGATGTCCAATCTAAGCTCGCCGAGATGGACTCTGACAAGGCTGAGTCTCGTGCTGCCAGTATCCTTGCCGGTCTTGGTTTCTCGCATGAGAGACAACAATTCGCCACAAAGACCTTCTCTGGTGGTTGGCGTATGAGATTGGCACTTGCCCGTGCTCTGTTCTGCGAACCTGATCTTCTTATGCTCGATGAGCCTTCCAACATGTTGGATGTGCCATCTATTACCTTCTTGTCTAACTACCTGCAATCATACCCCAGCACTCTCTTGGTTGTTTCTCACGACAGAGCCTTCCTCGACGAAGTTGCCACGGACATTATTCACCAACACTCCGAACGTCTCGACTACTACAAGGGTGCCAACTTCCAGTCCTTCTACAACACCAAGGAGGAGAGAAGGAAGACTGCCAAGAGAGAGTACGAGAAGCAGATGGGCGAACGTGCACACTTGCAAGCCTTCATCGACAAGTTCCGCTACAATGCAGCCAAGTCGTCCGAAGCTCAATCACGTATCAAGAAGCTGGAGAAGATGCCTGTTCTGGAAGCTCCCGAGAGCGAGTACACAGTCAAGTTCTCATTCCCCGATGTGGAGAAGATGTCGCCTCCTATCATCCAAATGAGTGGTGTTTCCTTCGGTTACACTCCCGACAAGCCGTTGCTCAAGAATGTTGATCTGGATGTCCAGCTCGACTCGCGTATTGGTATCGTCGGACCCAACGGTGCTGGTAAAACAACAGTGCTCAAGCTTCTCATCGGTGCTCTACAACCGACTACTGGTCTTATATCTCAGAACCCTCGTCTGCGTGTTGGCTTCTTCGCCCAACATCACGTCGATGCTCTGGACTTGAACATGAGCGCTGTTGGCTTCATGTCCAAGATGCATCCCGGTAAAACTGATGAGGAGTACCGCAGGCACCTTGGTGCCTTCGGTATCACCGGTATGACTGGTCTCCAGAAGATGGAAATTTTGTCTGGAGGTCAAAAATCTCGTGTCGCTTTCGCAATTCTGTCTCTTCAGAACCCTCATATTCTGGTACTCGATGAGCCTTCTAACCACTTGGATATCGAAGCAATGGACGCCTTGGCAGATGCTCTAAAGAACTTCGGTGGTGGTGTCTTGATGGTTTCGTAAGTTTTTCCCCTTCCACCAACCTCTTTCTGACTTTTCTTGTATACTAACCCGCGCTCTCTACAGGCATGATGTAACCATCTTGAAAGCTGTCTGTTCTAGCCTTTGGGTCTGCGATCAGGGCAGTGTTGAGCACTTTGATGGTGATGTGGACGATTACAAGCGCAGGATTACAGCCCAGGCCGACGCTGCGGGAGTTGCTACCACACATCACTAAATTCTTCTTGGTAGTGAGGTTATCACTGCTCCTCTGCGCTAGTACAGCTTGCAGCAATACATATTAGATTTGAGCATCACATATATACATGGTAGCAGTCCATCGGGCTCAAGGACCATGAAATGTCGGTCTATACACCATTCTACCCATCCTATGTGATATTTCATGTCTACAGAGACAACGCAGTAATAACATCTGCGCTATTGACCCATAGACACTTGAGTACAAGCAGTAGATATATAGAGTCCCTGTGGTATACCAAAGCACGGTGCTTCAGCTTCCTTCCGGATTAGGTAACTAGTCGGCTTGTTCCGCGCAGCTCACAGCAGAAAAAATGAGACGCCAAACGCCAGCGCATGTCGAACATCCCACCACCCCTCTTCCAATCCTCTTGCTCTCTCTCATATACTACATTTTTCGGGGTCGGCCAGTCACAGCCCACTCCTGCACAACTGCGACCATTTCCTCCGCACTCGCTCCTCTCTCCTTCCTTTCTCGAGTATCCGCAGCAGGCCCTGCGTTTGCGACTGCTCACTTGCGCATCTGCTCGTCGGTGAACACCAAACCTCACACCTTTACCTTAGTCCGCACCTACGCCAGAGGAAGAATGCCTCCTAAGAAGGTCGTCAAGGAGGAGAAGATCATTTTGGGTCGTCCTGGAAACAACCTGAAGAGTGGTATCGTATGTAGGGATTAGTCCGCCAACGAGGCCACAAAGCTGTTGCTAACAACAATCGCAGGTTGGTCTGGCTAACGTCGGCAAATCCACTCTCTTCCAGGCCATCACCAAATGTTCTCTTGGTAACCCTGCTGTACGTCCCACCACTTTCACCTCAATGCTTCTTCGACTGACTGTCCACAGAACTTCCCTTACGCCACCATTGACCCCGAGGAGTCTCGTGTCATTGTCCCCGATGAGCGTTACGAGTGGCTGTGTGAGCACTACAACCCTAAGTCAAGAGTGCCCGCTCACCAAACCATCTACGACATTGCTGGTCTGACCCGTGGTGCCTCCACTGGTGCCGGTCTCGGTAACGCCTTCTTGTCTCACATCCGCGCCGTCGATGCCATCTTCCAGGTCGTCAGATGTTTCGATGATGCCGAGATTATCCACGTCGAGGGTGATGTCGACCCCGTCCGCGATCTCGAGATTATCAGCGAGGAGCTCCGTATCAAGGATATCGAGTTCGTTGAGAAAGCTCTCGAGAACTTGAAGAAGCAGACCCGCCGTGGTGGTCAATCTCTTGAGATGAAGAAGCTCAAGGAGGAGGAAGCCACCGTCGAGAAGATTCTTGCTCTCCTTCAGGACGGCAAGGACATTCGTCACCAGCACTGGAGCCCCAAGGAGGTACGTTACTCTGCTTCTGAACCCACCACCACGCACCGCTCCCCTTGCAATGATGATCCAACTTTTATACCCAGCTCTCAGAATAACGGTTCATCGGAGAAAGGCTTAACCTGTTGGGATTGGACCCAACAGGGAGCTGGATCCAGAACTCTTTTGCTGTCAAGTCCCTTCTGAAACACACACCAATCTCTACACTTTGTTATCAACCTGATCTCTCATGTTCATGGCTAACAAAATTTCGATAGGTCGAGGTCATTAACCCTCTCTTCCTTCTGACTGCCAAGCCTGTCGTCTACCTGACCAACCTCAGCGAGAAGGACTACCTTCGCCAGAAGAACAAGCACTTGCCCAAGGTTGTCGAGTGGATCAAGACCAACTCTCCTGGAGAGCCCATCCTTCCCATTTCCATCTCCCTCGAGGAGCGTCTTTCTCGCTTTGAGACCGATGCCGAGGTTGAGGAGGAGTGCAAGAAGATTGGCGGCAAGTCTGCTCTGCCCAAGGCTATCGTTACCATGCGCAAGGCCCTCAACCTTGGCTCTTTCTTCACCACTGGCACCGACGAGGTCCGTCAATGGACCGTCCGTAACGGTACCAAGGCTCCCCAAGCTGCCGGTGTCATTCACGGTGACTTTGAGAAGACCTTCATTCAGTGCATTGTCTACAACTTCAACCTCCTTAAGGAATTGAAGACAGAAGCCGAGGTCAAGGCCCAAGGAAAGATCATGACCAAGGGCAAGGACTACGTTGTCGAGGACGGAGACATCATCCTCATCAAGGCTGGTGCCGCCAAGGCTTAAAGCATTGAATTATTGATGCGTCGATGCTGAAATGCTCGACGTGGATGGATGGATGACGAGTTTGACTGTTATGGTCACTCTCGCAGGCTTCCTGTTTCTCCTTTACTGGTCGACAGTAAAAAGTATCTGGCGCTGGCTGAACAAGTCGGCGCCGAAGCAGCTTGCTGCGAAGAGTTGATACCCGGCCTCTATGGCCAGCACATATGGACGGGGCAGCTCGATATATGTTGCAGACTCGCCTCATGCCCCGTTAGCACATGTTTGATAATGAAAAGTAAATGACTTTAACATGATGAATACACTTCAAGCTCCTCGTCTCAAGAATGTGATGCTGAATGCAAAATGCCTCAAATTATGATAATTTGTAAGTTGATGACCGATTCTGAGGATCCATCAGCACGCCACATATGCACAGATGTCTATACGAGGACTAGACAGCAAGCCCTGGGGTATGTGCGAAAAGGCATGCGCGTCCTTCAGCCAGCCCTGCGAGCGGTATGGTTAGATATTAGAGCTTGGCGGAAGGAAGCAGATTCCGGCGGGCGGTGACGTGTGCGGCGGAGACAGTCACATGTTGAAACAGCCCTCATCGAGGCGGAGGCCTAGGCATGCAAGTCTGAAGTCTGACTTCTAGGTTCACGACGTTTCCGAGCACCCGAGACAGGCTCTGACACCAGACAACAACACACGACAACACCGAGAGAGAGTTGGCGGAATCAGACATCGGTACACGGCGGCAACATCTGACCAAGCTCGACGACGAAACTTGTGGGCGCATTTCGCATCCCGCGCATCCGACTCTGCCATGATCCAGCGACGACCGATTGAATGCACCCTCTAAACCCCTTCCTGCGGGCCTTCTTCAGAAGCACCCTCCCCTCGCAGTGTCTGCCCGTCAACCACCATATCCTCCTTGTGCCTACGACAGAATCGCTTTTTCAGGGCCGCGACCGCGAGACAACCGCGCCCTATGCCGACCTTGCCGTGTCCGAAGAATTTCTTTCCAGCCATGTTATTCGTATACCCGGAGGTGTGCCTCCTGGAAGCACCTCAAAAGATGGAGGGAACATTCGAGAATCCAAGAACAAGGCCAAGCAGTATAACACACTCAACGGCAGGACTGTAGTTGTCAAGGATACCTACGTCTACAGTAACAAAGGTTCGCATCGTCGCATACTGTCCGCCCACTCTGCTGACACGACCGCAAAGGCTTCAAGAGCTTGACCCAGGCTCAACTATTGACCGACGCTCTATTCTGCCCCGACATGCCCGAAGCCCAACAATGGCTCGTCTACTACATTTCGAGACCTCTGGTAGGTTCATACGATTCGGTTCGCATCATACCCGCAACTATCAGAACCGCCGCACAACGCGTCGCAGACAAACCGAAGCCTGCTATTCCCTCGGCCTCGGATGTGAAAAAGAAGGACATTGCCTCGTTTACAGAACTTCTGACCGCATTTCCCTTGATCGCTCGACAGTTGCAGAATGGCCTAGACAGAACTCTCAAGGAATTTGCAGCTCAGTTTGAAGGTCCTGTGCCTAACAAGTCGTCGCGAGCGCCTTCCGTCAGCTCACAAAGATCCGATTACTCTTCTACTTCGTTGGAGAATTCACTAGCCTCGCTCAGATCCTCGGTGTCTGGAAGCGACAGCAGTATTCGTCTTTCGTCCTTGGCCATTGAACCGGAGGAGGACTCTATGCGCTTCGCGCTTGAGAGTGCGACTACTGCGGCTATCGATCTTTTCCAAGGAGTCGACAGGCAGCAACTGTCTCTTCTTGGTGCTACAACCGACCTGTCAGGCCCGGTGGTCGAGCGCATGATCGAACGCCATGTTGCTGAGCAGCTTCATGAACAAATCCTCTTCCCCCGGATATGCAACATCCGTCGATCAGAAGATCTCGAGCTCGAACACCGTCTACGAAAAATGGCCAACATCGACATTGCTCAAGTTGGCATACCCATCGAGGACGGCATGAGAGGAAAGCGAGATATGGCAATCCGAATCGATAGGGCTGTAGGCGTTTTCAAGAAGATGGGCGTAGCCAGTAGTCCGCAAGAGATGATTGAAATCCTGCTAGAAACAACAAAGACTGTCACTGCGACCACATCCAACAACACAGACAGACCAGGGACGCGGCCGGACGGTTCATCGGAGAAACCAAACATAGCCATGACTATCAATGCAGACGTTCTGGTCTCTATGCTCCTGATCGTTGTTATCAGAAGCTCTGTTCGCTATATGCACGCCAGATTGTCTTACATGAGGCATTTTGTCTTCATCGACGATGTGGACAGTGGAGAGATGGGCTACGTGCTAAGTACTTTTGAGGCTGTACTGGTTTACTTATCACGGGACTCGGATGCCCTACGAATTGCTGCAAGGAAGAATGCGCGATTGTGGAAGGCAACGAGAAACGGAAACACATCGGAACTACGGAACATGCTTCAACCTGACGCTCCTTGGATTCCAGGCAATCAGGTTATAGAAGAAGCACCATCGTTCGACGACAGCTTCAGAGATCCAGATGTATCGAGTCTGAGCTCAAGGCTAACAAACGTAAACATTGAACGGCAAAATCAGGCATCGATGGCTGACGGTAATTTTGCTGCCGTGGGTGGATCATTAGCTCACGTTTTCCCCTTCCAAAAACCGCCGACACCTCCGCCGGAAGTCAGTCAACCAAAGCGGAAGCGCGTAACTATGGCCAGTTTCCGCAGTGCCTCTGTATCATCTGGGTATTCATCTCCAACCCGATCTAGATCTAAAAGTATCGATTCTACAGTGAGCACTGCCTCGGCAGGCGATAGCTCCCTCGATAAGATCTCACAGTCACAAGGACTTGGTGGGGACTCAATCTTGATGATGGCTATTGAAAACGGGCAGCTTGCATCTCTGGAATACCTATTAAGCCTGGACCAATTCTTTCCCATCGAGTTCATTCTGGAAGATTGCAACAATGAGGGAGTGACTTTACTGGTGGCTGCTGTCCAGGGCGATGACAAGAATTTGACAAACTCCTTACTCAATCACATCATTCGAAACGCTCCTTCCGACAATACCTTACGATCTTATTTTGTTCGTCAAGACAGCAAAGGAAGAACATTTGCCCACTACCTTTTCAATCAACCACATCTGATGGAAACTGTCGGAGAAATGCTGCCCTGGCGACTCAAAGACAAGAATGGCCAAACACCATTGTTTGCTCTTTGCAGGTCCTACGATCACCAGGAATATCGATGGATGGTCGAAACTGCATTGACTCTCGCCACAGACACCCAACCAGACAAAGAGCCACTTCACCTTGCTGATCACATAGACAACAAAGGCAACACTCTCCTGCATATCGTCAATGATCCTCATGTCACGGCGTGGCTCCTTCGTCATTGCGACTCAGACGTGAATGCGGCGAATGACAAGCGTTTTACACCGCTGATGATGGCGAGCAAATACGGTAGACTCGACTTGGTTCGAACATTCTTCGGTGACGCTCGAGTGGACCTGCAAATCAAAGACATCAGAGGCTTGACAGCTGTTGAGCTGGCCAAGGACGATGAAGTCAGAAACCGGATTGACGATCTGGTCTTGCTCTCTACGTTGCCTGCAGCGGATGGGAGGATCACTTCCGTTATCCGGTCGTTCTTCGTAGAGGATGCCACTGTTCGACTCGTGCTGAAATCTGGAGGACCGAATCCAAACGGAACGATCACAGTTACCACCTGTCGTCGCTCTGTTGCCGACTTTGAGCATCTCGCAAAGTGGCTTTCCATCGAGCAACCCGCGTCTTGGATACCGACACATTTCAACTTGACGTCTCCGTTCTTGATACCATCGAAGCCATCGAGAGCCGTCTTGCGCGACATACAACTTCGTCTTGATGCGTTCTTGCAATGTCTCCTAACACACTCCACCTTCTCCACGCATGAAATGGTGTGGGAGTTCTTCCTCGTTCCCGATATAGATCCTGCCATGCTGGCCGAGCGCGCGAAACACAAGGCAGAAATCCGCGTTGAGAATGTTCGGGATGACTACGATCCAATCACGGATACGCGCGAGGTCGAGTCTTTTGTGTCACATGCTAAAGATCAACTTCGTGGTGTCTCTCATGCGATCAAGTCTCTGATCAGACGTACAAATGCTCAGCGCATGCTGAACTCCGACTTGTATGATGCGCGTATGCTCAATAATACTGGCGTCGCAACTCTTCAGTTCCTTCCCAAGAAATACCTCACAGCATTCGACATGTACACCAAAGCTCTGACGCCCTCAGAATCAGATCCTCTGGCAAGCTTCTACTATTCTCTACACTCGATTGCAAATTCGTCAACAGCGGTTCTCGTTGCTCTTGGGCGACCGACAAGCCTGATCGGCAGTATGAACCAAGCCAAGAGAAACATTGAACGAGCCATTGGTTCGCTAAGCAGACAGTCTCGCTGGACACCAAATATAGGTCTGTTTGACGAGACGCGACGGTCCATTGCAGCTGAAGCAGAAGAGAAAGCGACAAAGGCTCAAGGCGAGCTTGACTCTCTGGGCAGCGAGCTCCGCTATACACAACAAACCGTGGCTGCTGAGTTGGCTGGTTGGCAAGAACAGCACGTCAACTTCGGCAAGCGTATGTTGAAGGACCTAGCCAAGGGTATGGTTGTGAAAGAAAAGGCCAGGCTTGAGAGCATGAGGAGAGCACTCAGAGAACTGCAGAGATGATGATAAAATAGGGGCATACCCACGGTACGTATGCATTTGGTGTTTTCGAGGACAAATGATGGTTTCTACTGTACTTTTAGCAGGACCCCGTGCTTCACCAGGCGTTGGCAGGCCATGTAGCATTAGCAAGGTCTTGAATGCAAGCATTAACGACGATTTGAATCGATCTATCTCATCACAGACTCGATGTAGACTCCGTGCAGATGTGAACATACCTCTTCCACTCCAGCCACACATATCGTTCTCTGGACTCACCAGATACTCAACGCACCTCGTTTCGAGGAAGGTACACCTCGTCGCCGAGAGCTCATTACGGGGTAGTTCTTTCCTCTTTCGGTCGAGAAGTGGTATCGCTGCCTAGAAAGCGTGGACCGCCTCGAAAAGACTCGGCATGCTCTCGTCTTCAAACACTTCTCTTGCATCAACAACTTTCTCTCATCATCACGCACCTTCATCTCCTTCCTTATAACACGTTCATTTTACGTGTCTGTTGCCTCTACTTGTCTATTACACTCTTTCTCTACGTGTTACAACTCATCGCACCCTTTTCCGCACCTCTTGCACTCAAAATGCCTCCAAAGATCGCAAAGAAGGGCACCATCTCCCAGATCAAGCAAGCCATCGCAAACACGCAGGCCGCTGTGCCTGATGCAGAGACTCAGGTCGATGCTGACACTCAAGTCGATGACGATGTTCCTTCCAGCAGTGCCAACAGTGATGCAGTCAACGATGCACTGGACTCTACCGCTGATGGCGCCGCTGCCTCCACTGCTGACACTTCTCACACGTCTGCCGATGAGGCTGAGAACAACAAGCCTGCTGGAAAGAGACCTGCCGGCAAGAAAGTCGCTGCCACTACCGGCACCAAGGATGGTGAAGGCAAGAAGAAGCGCCGTCGCAAGAGGGATTACTCAAACTTCTCTACCTTCATCTTCAAAGTTTCGATTGCCCATCCACATTATGGTGTATGTGTCAATGGCTGACTCGCTTTTCTAGTCCTAAAAGACATTCATCCTGACAACGGCATCTCGAAGAATGCCATGCAGATCATGGATGACTTTGTCAAGGGTAAGTGACATTCAAACTTCGCCTCATCTCTCATGTGTAATGACTGACACTACATACCTCTAGATCTGTTCGTCCGTATCGCAGAGCTCGCTTGCGATCTCTGCAAGAAGTTGAAGAAGGCAACTCTCCAGGCTCATGAGATCCAGACAGCGTACGTAACTCCCTCCCCCTGGCCTTCCTTGTCTATTCTTTTATTGCCCTTTGTTCTTGCTCTACACTCCTCTGGATATTCAACTTCCATATCCACCGTACTAACTGATTGTCCGTTCAACAGTACCAAGCTCATTCTTCCTGGCGAGCTCGCGAAGCATGCTTGTGGTGAGGGCGCTAAGGCTCTCCGTACCTTCAACAAGCACACTCAGAAGGGTCTTCGTTGAAGCTCCTTCCTTTGACCTCCCACAACTGCTCATCGACACGCATACGAATGCTACACACGAGCTTCACGATACGACGAGACACGATAAATGGCTATCACGACCTTTGACGACTACGACGACGGTATGAAGGAAACGGCTTGCTGAATCGCTTTCCATTACACGATCACAGCTATGAATGAATGAATGGATGGACTTCCTATGTTGCTCTTTTACTCCACACAGCATGGCTATGGGTGGATGAACTTTTGTTATCGCTAGATATATATCAAGGGTGGTTGCTGAGGACATATGAGATTCAGACTGCTTCTCGTTACTTAAGAGATACGCTCGAAGTTACGGTTAGCTCGAAACGCACAATTCAAAGATACGATGTTACTCGAATGGAAGCTGCATCCTTTCCTTATGTCGTCGCGCTCTACGCCTGTCTCTCTTTTGCATTCTCCTTGCGGCTGGCCTCTCACAATCAAACCCTTCTGACTTTCTCTTTGTACACTGACCCGCTTCTTTCTACATCTTGTCCAGCCTTGCAATCTTCGCTCTACACTCTATGATAAGAGCAGTATTGAGCATTTCCGATAGTTAATGTAAGTGCATTAACAAGCGTAAGAATCATAGCTAAATGACTAACACTGCTAGAGTTAACCTACGCACACATTTGCTAGATTTCACATTAGATTGAACGAAACTCTAGTAAGGGTTTCTAGAAGTTTAATGATATGTTTGATAAGTAAAAGTATATTTGATTAGCTTAGAGTAGGTGTAGATAATCTTTTTTGGTACTACTTAGATGTATTCTACTAAGGACTTTTGTAAATTTCTAAATTAATTCTATAATTTTTAATGTAGAGGTAAAGATACTATAATAGCGCTACTTAAATTCATCAGAGGGTATGCAAGAGATCTTAGGAACCTAGGACAACAGAAGAGAATAGACTAGATAACAAAGAAGTAAAAGGACAGGATATAGAAATTGGAATTGGTTGTCAAAAAAGGATCAGGGTGATACCACATACAAACTCAGTCTTGGTGTAATCGCCAAAGCTTCCTTTGATTCTCATAGACAAATATTGTCGGTTAACGTTTTCTTTTATCCAACCTGAACAGGGAGACTAGTGGTCTTTGGTATTGCCGACCGGAGGTCACGACGATGCGTACCATGTAGAATGAAAAGCTCCAAACATGAATCATGGAAAGTGACCCCGATAAAAAATTGGAGTCACAAGTTTGGGGTCGTTAGGGGCTGTTGGGGTCGCACTTTTAGATGGAAAAACTTTGAGAGGTCAAAAAAGTAGAAAGTGATAAACATGTATTCATTAGGTTCGATGGTGATATCCAGACAGAAAAAAGACGATGAACTCCTTCGCTGGTCGTAAAAGTAACAAATGCTCGCCAGACCCCAGCGCCGAGGGTCGGCACCCTTTTTTTGCGGACGTGATCAACTCAAAACGTGCCCGTGTCCTGCTGTCGCGCCACGAACATCCTGTTCAGCGGCATCTATGTCCAACAACCTTGGCCTAACCTGGCCGATGTATATGCAATTGCCCCAGAAGGGCAAAACGATCGAATGACTTTTGGTGTGACAATGGCCGTTTAAAGCTTGGAAAGGTGGGAAGCAAGTTCCTTGACCTCGTCCTGGACCTTCTTGCCCTCGGTGAAGGGGTCGTACATGCGCTTCTGGACGTACTCGGTCAAAGCCTTGTCGTCCATGTTGCGGAGACCAAGCTCGCGGTCAACGCCAGCCTTCTGGGCAGCGCGGATGACACCGCAGGTAACAACAACGCTGACCTCGCGGATGCGGCGGATGTCAGGGTACATCCAGTTCTTCTCGATCTCCTCGGGGAGAAGAGACTCCGAGAGGGCCTTGCCAGAGGCGTAGATCATGGACTGAGTGACGTTGACAGCCTTGGACAGGATGGCACCGAGTCCAATACCGGGGAAGACGTACATGTTGTTGCCTTGACCGGGCTCAAGAGTCTGACCGTTGTACTCAAGAGCAGGGAAGGGCGAGCCAGAAGCGAAGAGGACACGGCCCTCAGTGTACTTGATGGCGTCCTCGAAGGTGCACTCAGACTTGCTGCTGGGGTTGGACAGAGGGAAGATGACGGGCATCTTGTTCAACTCAGCCATACGCTTGATGATCTCGGGGGTGAAGGCACCGCCAATGGTGGAGAGACCCATAAGAATGGTGGGCTTGACGTACTCAATGACGTCCTCGAGGGTCTTGTACTGCTGGCCCTCGTTGTCGTCACGCGAGAAGTAGAGCTTGTGCTCGGCAAGCTTGTCGCCACGGTCGTTGGTGATGAGACCCTTGGAGTCGACCAACCAGAAGCACTTTCTGGCCTGGTCCTCAGTGAGGCCCTCGTTCATGAAGAACTCGACGAGCTGCTTGGCGACACCAACACCGGCAGAGCCAGCACCGAAGAAGACAGCACGCTGGTCAGCGGCGGCAACCTTGGACTGCTTGACACCGTTGATGAAGCCACCGAGGATGACAGCACCAGTACCCTGGATGTCGTCGTTGAACATGGTGTAGGTGTTCTGGTAGCGCTCGAGCGAAGGGAAGGGGTTCTTGAAGTCCTCGTACTGGATGACAATACCGGGCCAGCGCTCGGTAAGGGCGGCCATGAGCTCGTCAAGGAACTCACGCTCCTCATCGGCGGTGACCTTGTCGCGTCTGCTGCCCATGTAGAGAGGGTCGTTGCGGAGCTGCTCGTTGCTGGTGCCCAAGTCGAGGGTCAGGGGGAGAGTAGCATCGGGTCTGATACCAGCGCAGGCAGTGTAGAGAGCAAGCTTGCCGACAGGGATACCCATGCCGTTGATACCAAGGTCACCAAGACCAAGGATACGAGAGCCGTCAGTGACGACGGTGATCTCGACGTTGTGGGGCCAGTTCTGGATGATGGAGTGGAGGTTGCCCTTGTCCGAGAAGGAGAGGTACATGCCTAGAAAGAGTCAGAAAGGAGAAATTGCATTGGACAGGCAGAGAATGCATACCTTCAGGCTGGGTGTAGAGTTCTGACCATCGCTGGCAGGCCTCGCCGACGGTGGGAGTGTAGATGACGGGAGTGATCTCCTTGACGTTGCCGGACAAGAGACGGTAGAAGAGGTTGACGTTTGTGTTTCTCAGGTG
>Ga0058697_10000351_pt1 | contig 20968 bp, 28 predicted proteins | sample AgamicAsMae_FD_66619 | JGI IMG/M metagenome (GOLD analysis project Ga0058697, IMG submission 66619) | Agave microbial communities from Guanajuato, Mexico - As.Ma.e | ecosystem: Host-associated > Plants > Phyllosphere > Phylloplane/Leaf | place: Guanajuato, Mexico | collected 2012-06-04
TTCCAAAGCAGCGTGTTTTTTTGGTTGCAGTGTTTTATGATTGGGGAGTCTCAGTAGCCCTTTCTTTGCTTTCTTCTCATCTTCTTGTAGATTTAGAAAGTTTACCATTTCGCAATGATACCTTTTTCTGTTCTCTTGCTTGTTGCTGCCTTTTTTTTATTGTCTTTGACAAGTCGATGCTGTAGGCAGTATCACCCTGTCTGTTATATCCCAACCTTGTTGTGGCCTGAATTGTGCCTTTCTGACGCCCATTACAACTTATACCTGATCGCTTTCTGATTATTCTGTCACCTATTGATCTAAACCTGGTATCTTGTTTACTTCCTGGTGCTGATGCCTCAGAATCTTGGACGTTTTAGATGAGCGAAACTTCGGACCTATATCAGACACTAATCACATCATTCTCCAATCACAACCTCTACAATGAATCATATCTCTGCATCTACAATTCATCACACTGCATCGACTCGAAGATTAAGTCAGGCATTCCGTTCGAGAGTACCATCACTTTCCCAAGCATACCCAGCCTCACAGCCAAAGGAGCCCAGACAGAAAAACACACTCCCCACCACCTTGATTCACCATTACCTTGCACCTGAGTGGTTTAATCCAGCAAAAGAGAAACAGGCAAAAGCACTTGCAGAAACCAAACAGAGGAACTACACATCACGGCGACACTCAATCACAGATCACAGACAAGCACAAGAACAAAGTGAAGGGAAAGTATTATGTTTGTGACTTGACTGAACCAAGCAAACGTAAACTAGCTAAGCAACAAAAAAAGAAGACAGCAAAAAGCAAATCTTCCAGCCGCAGAAAAACAGGAGATTAGCCTGTATGTAGAAGAAGAAGAGAAAAGGGCAAAAACCAGAAAATCAGGGAAATAAAGCAAGGCAATTCGTGTGTCTCGTCAAAGAGCAAATTGGGAAATGGGGGCATGTGTGTGATCGCAGAAAGGGGCAAGCAATGGGTAAGATGTGCAAAAGGTGGTATCAACGTCTCTTCTTCGAAGCACCGTCGCCGAGAAAATCACCAGTGAGTCGTTTGAAAATGCCTCCAGCGAGACCTTTGCCACTGAGCAAGTCTTCGATCTTGTCGGCCAGTGGGTCTTCGCCTCGTTCCGGTACTTTGCGACCTTCTTGGTCGAAACGTGGCGGTAGTTCGACTGTTTCGCTGGAGTTGACGCTGTCTGGTGAGCCTGTGCGTCGTTGTGTTGAAGGGTCGCGGGATCTGCGGCGTCTGCGGCGGCGATGCTGGGTATTATTGTGACTGCCGTCACGCTCATGTTCGTCAATGTCTTCGTCGTTGTAGCGGTGGCGTCTGCGTCTTCTGCGCTTGTGCTCCGTTTCTGTAGTGCCGTCGCTGCTCAATTCGCTTCTCGTTCTGATTCTGTCGTCGTGTCCGTCGCTTTCTGAGTAGTCCATATCTTGATCTGCCTGTCGAGTATTGCCTTTCCTTTGCGCATCTGGCGAACTCATGCCTTCGCTGGGCGGTACGTTGAATTGCACACTCTTCTTGTTTACGCCATCTAGATGTGATGTTAGCATCGATTCAAGATCAAAAGACTGGTGACTTAATCGAACCACCCACCGGAAGAGTCGTGTGGATCAGAATAAGAACCGGAAGGAGCGTTGGAACTCACATGGTCTCGACCCGGCCTGCCGCGATCATCGCCGGCGTAGCGCGCGTCACCAGCAAACGTTTCGTTGGCAGGAGGAAAGCCCAGATTGGGTTCGGGACTGGGATAGCGTTCATCATGTCGGCCACGAGAAGCGCCGCCTGCTGCAGGAGGTGGAGGGTAATCGGCAGGATTGTATGGCTGGTACGGATAGTCGGCCTGGTGTCCGTAGTTGTCGGTTGGCGGAGGTGGGAACGAGTTGGTAGCAGGGTAGAATTCATGGCTCTGGGGTGTCGGAGGGTACGCAGCGTTGGCACCCATTGGTGGTGGAGAGTATGGTCTGTCGTGTGCGTATATTTCATCCTCTTCCTCACGGCCTGCGATAAGTTGTTAGAGAACCATCAATAGTATATGCACCAGGAAACTCACGTCTACGCTCTCGGTCTCGGTCACGGTCTGATCTCCTACGCTCATTCTGTTTACCCAGTTCGTGAGCAGCAACGGCAGCGACGCCAGCAGCAGCAGCACCCTCAGCCAAACCTCTAGTTCGGCTACGGCTTCTCGACCTTGAACGACTCGATCTGTCGTGTCTGCGTCTGTCAGGGCTCAACGAGGCAGAACTGCCTCTGCGCCTGCGACGGTATTCAGCTGGTGGTTCCTCGTAACGTCGGTTCGGGTAGATCGGATCGTCGCCATATTCTATAAGCGCGGGATCACTCGAAGCTCTACGCAAGCGAGGCTCATCATCCGGGTAAGGAACAGATCGGCTACGGGACCGGGATCTGGATCTGGGACGTCTGGGTTCGGATGCGTCGTCTCTGACAGCTTCTTTGCGAGCCTTACTCCGCTCATACAAGCCGGCAAGAGCAGCACCGCCCAATCCAGCAGCAGCGATTGGCACACCTGTACGGGTTCTGCTCTTCGAACGAGACTTCTTGCCGCCCCTTGAACGACTACGCACACGATCCAGGATACCGGCAGCTGCAGCAGTCGCAAGGCCAGCCTGAGCGATACGACGGTTGCGATGCTCGGGATCGCGATGCTTGCTTTCGCTCCTGCTTCTGTTTCGGGCGTCCAACGGAGGGGGTGCACTACCAACAGAGGAACGGCGTCTTCTAGACCTGCTGCGACGTGGTGGTGGGAGCTCGTTGTTAACGATTACCGTTTCCTTATTACCTCTGTTTCGAAGGGCATATGCTGCGAGAGCTCCAACGGCGGCAACTGTACCGACTTTGGCCAAAGTACGCGCACGAGAGCGACTCCTACTTCGGCTCTTGCTGCGGTGACGGCGACGTCTTTCACGCCGGCTGGAACGTTTTGAGCGATCACTGGAGCTTGATCTCGAGCGGGAGCTCCGCATGTGACTCCTGGCGCGGCTCAGGGCTTCGGCACCGACAGCGCCCAATGCAGCACCGCCCAAAAGCTGACGACCACGGTGGCCACCTTCCTCTCCCTGTTTTCGACGATGCTGGCGAAGGATTTCGGCGGCTCCAAGACCGGCTATGGCGCCTTCGGCTAGATGACGGCGGTGGTGAGGTGAGTGGTCGCGCGAGCCGCCGTTTCGTTCTGTGCGAGTGATGATGATGTCCTCGTCGCTGCTGTAGCGGTCGTCGGCGTAGTTGGAAGCTGAATCTCGCGGGTCAACACGGCGTTCATAACCACGCTCATCATAGAAGTCCTCACCACCGCCTCCTCCACGACGCGGACCTCGATCGACTTCACGGGTGGTCCGTTCGTAATAGTAGTCATCGTCATCCCTCCTTCTTTGCGCATCGTCACGCTCGATGAGTTCATACTGGGGCTCCTCTCGCTGAAGGACGACGGGCTGTCGAGGGGCTTCCTTGATAATGATTGGTTGTGGTTGTTGGCGTATGACGATGGGTTGTGGTTGGTAGTACTCAGTGGAGCGAGTGTACCTCTCCAGATCCCATTGGTCGGGACGAGGTGGCTCACGCTCTACTTCTCGTTCATAACGAAATTCGCGGACTCGATCTGGAGGGGAAGGCGCACGCTCAACATTTCGTTCGTAGCGGATGACTTCTCTCGGAGCGTCTCGCTCGCGGGTGCGGTATTCGAGATCGCGGTCATATCGGGGAGGCTGTTCGCGGTCGCGCTTGATGACGATCTGTTTCTCGTAGGTATCCTCTTCTTCGAATGTTGTTCGGTCCGGTACTCGGTAGCGGCGGACAGTCGTGTATGTGCGCGGTTCGTCGCGGTCCTTGTAAATGACAGACATGATGACGGCGCGGGACCAGAGACGGCAGTTTGGTACTGGCCGTTAGGATCCGCCGACGACAAAACGGGTGGAGCAGATGGCCGAAGTGGAGAGTTCGTGGGGAAACAAGTCGGCGAGCAACTGCAAATGAATGAAACCGCAGCGGGAGTGAGGCTAAGCAGGTCGGACGATGAGATTGCGCAGAGCCAGGCAACAAGGCGCAGACGGATGCAATTACCAGAGACTGCCGAATGTGGTGGCTGGTCACTCCTTCCTGCTGCACGCTGCTTCCTTCCTTCACTCGAGAGCGGTGACGTGCGTTTCCACGTGCATTTACCAACCAGCATCAACTTTTCAAGTCCCTTCTTTGCTTCTCGCTTCTTTGCTTCTCGCTTTGTTGCTGCCCAAACACCACAAGGTTTGACAGGAACAAGCTCATCTCATCATCCGCTCGAACAAAGATCGTCAGGACTCTGCCTGTCAGAACCAAAGCCTGTTTTCATGCCCCTCCATCTCAAAATCCTGCTCCTGCTCCTTCAGTCATCCGCCCAGTCAAATGCATGCTGACGTCTTTGTTTCCCTGCCGCTGTTTCCATCTCGTCGACTTGCATTCTGCACATGTGACACGCCAAGTGTGTCCAAAAACATCTTTGAGAATCATTCTTCGTAGATATACATATATGTACAGGAACCATGCTCTGGCTCAAGTCTATGGCTCAACTTCCCTATCGATCTTGAACTCTGGCAGCTGAGTAAGCTCCGAGACGCGTGTGCCTATATCCTCCAATGCCGTCCAGATTTCTGGGTACCTTTCTTTAGCCCAGGTCTCTATGATGCCCTTCTTGACCTGCCCAGGAGCGGCGTTATACACCGATCCAATTCTGTCACTACATTAGTCCTTGTCCTTGATATTCCATGGATTGTCAAACTTACACAAGAGTGTCCATGTCGAGTCCTTGTTCGACATGTGCTTCCTCTAGCGCATTGATAGCGCTGTCTATGTTTCCGTTACCTACGAGGGCGGCGGCGTAGCTGGCCCAGAGATCTTGATCGAGCTCGATACCAGTGCGATTGAGCTTGGCCCATATCTTGCGCGCCTTCTCGTCTCCCCAAGGGGCATCCTCGCATGCTCTCATCGCAAGGTGAATGCTGTTGATGTTTGGGCCTTCGCGGCTTGTTGCAATATCATCCCAGAAGCCCAGTGCTGTCCTAGGAGATTCGCAGTTTGTGTATGCTTTCATCAGGGCGTTGTAGAGGAGTGTGGTTGGCTCGACGTTGAAATCCAGTTTGAGCTGGTTGTACACGACTTCGAGGCTTTCTTCGTCCTTTGCCTTGCCGATTCCGGACAGACATGCGACATATGTCTCGGCAGTGGGAAAGGTGTCCTGACGAGTGTGCGCTCGCATATGGTTGAAGACGTGTACTGCCATATCCGGACGCTGGCGTCTGAAAAACTCGTTCATGATCTTGACACGCTGCTCCCGAGCAGTATCATCAAATATCTGTTTCACAATAATGTAGGTATCCCATGCCTGGGCTGTCGTGGTCGAAGGTCTGAGGCAGTATTCGATCAATGTGTCCCGTACAGATTCGCGGCCAGCTATGTCAAAGCCGTACACATGAGTATTAAGAAGATCAATCACATCGTGTACCTCATCACGCGAAAGATGCAACACCGATAATGCTGACACGGTTTCAGGGTCGAAGCGTGCTTGTCGATCCGAGAGATCCGCAGCGACATTCATGATGCTGTCAAAATCCTGTCGTCCAGAAGCACACATAGTCTGAATGAGCTCGTTGACAACAGCTATATCTCCGTTTTCCGAAAGGTCGTGAGACTGCAAATGTTTGTAGACATTCAAAGCACCATCCACATCCTTGACGGCTAGGCGGTACTGCATCTGGTAAATGAGTGTCTGGACATCCGGTTGAATGTTTCTTGCCTTGCCGACAGCTATGAGGCGTTCAGCAAGATACGGATCATTGCGATCGACCGCGACCTTGACTAGTTTATTCAATGTCTGTGTGTCAGGGATTCGCCATTTTTTCTCGGGAAGGGATTGATTCGCTCGTTCCATGACCCCAATCATGCGATCGATCTCATCGGCTCCCTTGCCGGTCGCTGCAGCCCATTCTAAGATCATGTCCCACTGATACTTTGTCGGAGTTCCTGCTGTCACGTCTCGGATGAGGAGTTGCCCAAGCTTCATGTTTGACGTGCTTATAGCAAGCCTAAGCAATATCCGTTGCAAACGCTGGAAGTCTCGCATATCTACAACATCTTGCCCTTTGGCCTTGTTGTACCACTCGAATGCTTTGTCAATGTCACCTTGGAAGGCATAGAACCGTGTCATTGTGTCGTAGACCACCTGTCTAGACCCTCTGGCAGCATACTCGTCTATATCCTTGAGAGTACGAAGAAGTTCCCGCTCGTTCATTTCCCTCAGGAAGCCCTGTATGATGACTCCCCAGATGGAAATGGAATCATAGGATGAATCATTAGGGTGCGTCGTAGTGTATCTGATGACTTCGTCTCTGGCTTTTGCTGTACCTCCTGTAGCACACTTGGCACCAACGTAAGTACGGAGATCTGGGAACTCCAGGGGCTTGCCGTGCTGCGACTTGTTCTGAGAGAGTGCACGGTATAGAAGTTCGACAATCTCTTGATGTGTGGTTGAATTCTTATGGAAGTGGTGGTCGAAAACGCTAATCCATCGAGCGAGAAGGTCTGGATCAAGGGTGGACAGACCGAGGTGTCGATCTAGGTATTTTAGACAGCGAAGAAGGTGTTGGGCATGAACATCGGGAACAGCCCTGTCGATTCTCTGAATCGGGGCGTCTCGCTTGTAGTTGAGATAGTCGGTGATGGCGCTAAGAACATCGGCAGGCGGTGGCAGTCTGGCACTAAGTCTTTCCATTTTCGAATACTCCATCATCTTTTCCAGACCGGGAGCCATCCTCGGTTCCGAAGTCGCACGCTGGGGCTTCTTGAAGATGTTCATGAAGGCACGGCGCTGAGCCCTTGGAAGAGCTGGCATATGAGGCAAACATGGTGATATGGATTGGTTCGGCCGAAGGCAGCCGCGGTGTGCTATGGGTTCGCTGGCCAGCAATTTGCGAAAGACGACGCGATTAAGGTGAGAGCGCATGCCGACGCTCGATAGCGTTGCGATGCTGTCAAAACGGAAGCAACAAAAGAAGATACAAGAAACAAAGTCCAGACCGAGGAGCAGAAAGAAAGTATTAGAGCGGTATATGTGGTGTAGAAGAATGGTTGGAAGCTGTGGCACGGCGTAGCTGCTGCTCTCCACGTCCGACTGTCGCATTCAGAAAGTCTTCGGTTTTTCCCGTTGGACCTGCAATTGCGGCCAACTCGAGACCCCCGAACCATTCAACCAGGTCGACGACGCTGTATTCGACTGTCAAAAACACCGCATAATGTCTTTCATGCGCCCCTTCTCACGGGTAGCCACTCGTACCGGCTCCTCATGCCCATCCTGTGTGCGCACCTTTGCCTCGTCGACACCACGCGCCGATGAGCCCAAGCGATCCGATGTTTTCGGAGGTATCTAGCGCAGACTCCGACACGCGTGATGTACATTTACTCATCTGCTCCAGGTCTGCTAGAATCACTCAAGGCCACAAGCGATAGAGCCCGCCCCAGAGCTGCTCCATACCAAAGAACAACCACACGCACCCTTCCCAACGCACAAGAATCGGCCGTCGCCAGGAACGATCCCCACAAACTTTTGGAGCAGACGGCGAGAGATCTTAGGAGAAACAGACAGGACGAGGCCGCAATGACAGCCGCACAGGAGACTGTCGAGTACGAAAGACAGATGACACGCAGGTGGAGGGACGGTGATGTCTATGCCCCTCACGACTTGAGCGGTGTCGAGATGGCCAAGTGGAGCAAAGGTCAACCAAAGGGCAGGCCAAAGAAGGACGTCTTCGATATGTTGAAGATCAACCCTCTGAACCACTATTGGGTATGTTTTGGTCAATCCACAAATTCTGGTCTTCCACTGACATTCTCCAGAACTTTGCCATGATGTCCGAGTTCATGACCGAGCTGGGCAGAATCAAGCACTCCAAAGATACAGGATTGAGACCAGTCAACCAAAGGAAGGTGGCCAAGGCTGTCAGAAGAGCAATTGGCCTTGGTCTGATGCCCAGTGTGCACAGGCATCCTGAGATTCTACAACCGAGACACTCTCTGGGTCGATAGATGTTGCTTGTAGATTTATGTACAATTATTTGTAAATTCAAGGCAAAGCCCTGCCAGTTCGAATGATCATTGAACATGTTGCGTTGTGGACCTCAAGTGGTCTAATAAGAAGTGATGGATCGTAGGGTAAAACGGCGGCTTATGATTGGCCGAGATGCTGACCGATGCGCGACGCTGGAATCCGACTCTTGACGACTTCGATGACCTCGATCGCATCTGCATTCAATTCCCGTACCACAACCCTATACCGACATAATGGCCTCCAAGCTCGCCCCCATGGCCTTCAGAAGCAGCAGTAGAGCTCTGCGCGTCCTTGCCAGACAACAACCCCGTCGCTCGTTCGCCGCCTCCTCCGTTTCTCGCAGCGACACCCTCTTCGTCGTATGTTCATTCGCCTCTCCGAACACCACCTTGCATCCTCTAATCGTCATCTTACCAGCACCGCGACACGCCAGAGAACAACCTCGACGTTCCCTTCACATTCAATGCCCAAAATGAGAAGCTCATTGAGGAAGTCCTCAGCCGATACCCTTCGCAGTACAAGAAGGCCGCCGTCATGCCCCTGCTCGACCTCGGCCAGCGCCAACACGGTTTCTGCAGCATCAGCGTCATGAACGAGGTTGCCCGCAGACTGGAAATGCCCCCTATGCGTGTCTACGAGGTTGCCACCTTCTACACCATGTACAACAGAGACCCCGTAGGCCGTTACCACGTTCAATGCTGTACTACCGTACGTCCGCCTCCTCGAGACTCTTCTCGAATATCGAAACTAATTTCCAGCAGACTCCCTGCCAACTCAGAGGATCGGATGGTGTTATGAAGGCTATCGAGGAGGAGCTCCAGATTCACCACGGCGAGACTACCGAGGACAAGCTTTTCACCTTTACCGAAGTCGAATGTCTGGGCGCATGCGCCAACGCCCCTATGGTCCAGATCAACGACGACTACTACGAGGATTTGACTCCCGAGACGACAAAATCGCTGCTCAAGGCTCTTAGGGAAGCTGCACAAAAGGCCGGCGCAAGTGGACAGGCTTCCGGTCTTGCTGGCGAGGCTGGAAAGGCAGAGGGTTCTGGCGGCTCCGGCACCACAATCTCCGAGCAAGGAAGAGGTTACGCTGCACAGGGTGTCAAGCTCCCCTCTCCTGGTCCTCTCAGCGGCCGCCAGTCCTGTGAGCCTGCCAAGGGCCTGACCAGCTTGAACAGTGAGATGTGGGGCAACGAGAAGCTCAGAACCGATGGTGCTCTCGACTAGATGCTCTTGAATGTACAGTATGTTTCTACCGTTATTTTGGCTCTCAAGGCGTTGTAATACCAAGCCTGTCTTTTTTCTTCCACTGTCGAGAATACACATCACACTTCCCGAAAAAAGAAAATCAACCACTTCTGAATATAAAAAATTTACGAGCGACTGTGTCTACGTCTGGTCTCTCTGACGTCTCCATAAGATATGTGAACAGTGGGAAAAGACCATGGGTTCGCTCGCTCTTCATGCTGCACCTCTTCAAATCACATTGGTCAGCTGGCGTTCAACCAGATATTGTAGGCATCTGGAAGCACTCGAGACCTACGAGTTCACACCAATCTTGCCATGAACATGCCTCCTGCTGTCTGACTGCAACGATTAGCCTCTCCGTAGCATTTATCTAAAGTAACGATATTGTCGAATTGCACAAACTTGTCTGCAGCAAGGTCAAGCTGCTGGGAAGTGCTCAGTCAAGCGGTTGCCGACTTCACAACAAACCATTTTAGGAAGGCGCGACTGCACTACTTCACTTTCTTTCCAAACAATCACGCTGACACCGGCCTCACACAAACTTTCTCTATTTACTCTCTCTTCTCTTCCAACTACCACACTCCTTGAATCACATCAACATGAAATTCATCACTGTCGCTATCGTCTGCCTTGTTGCTGGCCTTACTCAAGGCGCCGCGTTGAGCGAGCAGGTCCTTGGTACGCCGACTTGACCTGTATCATCTATCCCATGCTGACGATCTGTAGCCAGCGCTCACTCGCAGATCTTAGGCAACGCCTCTTCGATCCTCGGCTGGCAGGTTGCTGGCTCTCTGCAGAGTCTGGCTCCTATCACTCAGGGTTGCCAGAACATCACCTCCTACGGCCACGGTCGCTGGGCTGCCCTCGGTCTCAAGCCTGCCGTCATTGAGCGTAAGTATTCCTTCCACCAGTGTTGCTCCCATTTGGTACCAATCAACGTTGATAGAGGCTTTCTGTGTTGCCACTGTCAGAGCATCCAACTCCTCTGCCCTCGCACTCAATCAGATCAAGCTTGCTGCCACCGACATGTTCATTACTCAGCTCCTCCATGTCTTTGGCGATGACCCTCAGCCCAGCTACAAGTGGTTGTGCAACAACTTCAACTACACTGCTATCAACGATGAGCTGGCCCTTGACTCCGGTCGTATCGGCCAGGCTTTCTGTGCCAACCGTCCTTACGCCACCGCTTGGAGTGACCCTTCGCACGAAGTCCTCATCATTGCCGACCCTTCTATCTACAACATGGCCTCCAGTCTCTTCGCTCTTCTGTACAGCTTCAGCGCCTCTACTCCTACCGAGCGTTGGGTCATGTGCGAGCAGTACCACTACATGTCTCAGGCTCAGCTCCAGGAGGGCATCAACTCGACCATCGTCCGTAGTCGTCTGTGCGTTGATCACGATGTGCCACTGATGCCCGTCGGAAATTCTCAGCTGCTCATGACCTACTGGTCTGGTAGCATCTTCGCTCGCCAGCTTTCGCTCGCTGTCAATGCTGTCGACGACGAGGAGAAGCAGGCTTGGCTGTGCGAGAACATTCAGCACGGCGATCTTGGTCTGCTGGGCATGATGCCTGGCAACATGTTCTGCGCATAAACTCGACGTGGTTGCTGATGGTCTATGTCGACTCGCATCCTTGGTTCATGTTTTGTAAACACACACATGTCAACATCCAAGAGCTCATGAGGGGAAAGAAACGATGAAAGCGAATGTATAAAAGATGGCTATGTTGTTTCTCGTCTTGTTGTTGCTTTCCTCGCTTCTTACGCAAACTATGTAGAACTAGTCTATCGCAGATGAATCATACATCGAGCAGATGAATAAGTTGTTACACCAAATCATTCCATGTCTCAATCTGCTCAATACTGGTCCATCGCCTTCACTGTAATCAACTTTTCCATAACCCTCCTCCATCCAATTCCTCCCCCTCCTTCCCCTACCCATCCTATACATCTCTCAAGCCTCAGCAACAACCTCCAACTCAACCAACGCCCCCTCCTTGGCCAACCCAGCAACCTGCACACACGTACTCACTGGAAACGGCTCTGTGAAATACTCTGCCCATATCCTATCCACCTCTCTAAAATCCTTCATGTCCATAATGTAGATTCTTCGCCTTACTACTTGTGAAAGTGAGGATCCAGCGGCTGAGAGACAGGCTGAGATGTTGGCGATTGCTTGGCGGGTTTGGGGTGTTATGCCGCCGGGGACGATGGTGCCGGTAAGGGGGTCGTCGCCCATCCAGCCGGCTGTGAGAATAGTGTTAGAGGTAGGAGAATTTGATGAAACACTTGGTCAGAGGGGTTGGATTGAGCAAAGTTTGCTCGGTAGAGGATGAGAGATAGGTAGATTTAGAGGTGAAGAGATACATGATAGTGTGTAGGACTTACCAACGTGTAGGGTGTTGCCTTGACGGACTACATGGGAGTAATTGCCATTGGGCTGTGGAGCTGAAGGAGCGTGGACGACATCTCTTTGGTAAGACATGATTTGATGTTTCAGGAGATCTTGGTTAGGTTCCAAGTATGGATTAAACAGAACAGGAAGTGAAGTGCTATAGGCAATGTACACATCTGTAGAACGTCATCTGACGTCACGAAGATCTGCTTGTCCGAGAGAAAGGCATATAGATTTAGTAGACTCGTGTATCAGAGAGTCCTTGGGGGGTTGAAGAAGATCCAAGATTGGATGGCCGTGGACAAGCGGTTCATAATGCTTTAAAATCCAGACGTATAGGATCAGAGCCACAATCAGCAAATCGAAAGCCTCATTCTTGGATTTGGCTGCTGACGCGACGGTGATGAATCGCTGTCTGGACATGCGGGTCCTTAGAGTTGTACTGCAAGCGGGTATTCTGGTGGTTACATCGTCTATATCCTTCACATGGAAAGTCCTGTAAGATTGTGGTCCGAGCAGAAGAGTGACCCGTGGTCAGTCGGTCAAGTCTAGGAACAGAGAGGACTAAAAATGGTGTAAAGGTTTGTCATTACTATATGGTTCTTGCGTATAGTCGCGTAGTTCGTGTATAGGGCATAATATATAGCATCTAACCGAGGACCTTGTCGACGACCGAAACTGCAATGAAATTAGTTGTTGTTTTCTGCTAGGGATCGACACACAACTCACCACTCATGCCGGTGTTGTCGGGCTCAACGTGGGCCTCCTTGACCTTGCCGTCCTCAATGACCAGAGCGTAGCGCTTGCTGCGGTGGTTGCCGAGGACGGGAGTGGCATCGAAGTCGAGGTCGAGAGCCTTGGTGAACTTGCAGTCAGGGTCGGCAAGGAAGCGGATCTGAAGACCGAAAGTCAGTACGATTGGATGAGCAGCAGCAAGATAATCAACTTACGCCGCTCTTCTTGTCAGCGTCAAGATCGTGAGCCCATGCCTTCATGCTATATCATATGTTAGTATGTCGGTCCAAGCCAGCTCTGCGTTATTGCTGGCTCTTACACAAAGGCGTCGTTGACCGAGACGACAAAAACGTCACCAGCATCCTTGAGGTTCTCGTAGTTGATGTAACCGGGAATGTGGGACTCGGAGCACGAGGGGCCTACAAGGGAGTTGGAATATTAGCCGGACCGTCCTTCCTTGGTATTTGCATTTCGATTGATTCTGCAAGAGACAAGAAGCAGCACGAGCCCTGAAACTCTTGGAGTGTGAATTGATACACGGGAATGCACTGGTGGTAGCTAGTGCGCAAACAATTCCTCGGAGAGAACCCCGTGAACAGCCAGCGATTGCCCAAGCACTAGACTTGTTGCCGGCATCGAAGACGCACGCGCATTAGGCTCGAGGCGCAGGGGGAAACGGTGAGGCAGAAGATACTAAAAAGAGAGAGCAATCTTACTGAAGGCAGCAGGGACACCAATGATCAAACCCTTGCCCTTGAGGACCTTGGGGATGGAGACCTTGTTGCCAGGAGAGTCCTCCTGCAACTCAATGTCTGGGATGGAGTCGCCGACCTTGACCATGATGGGAGCTGTAGCGTGGAATGAACGGTTGACTAGAGGAGTGCGGGCGGAGCGGAGAGTCGAGGAAAGAGCAGTTCTTGCACGAGCGGTGAACATGATGGCGAGCTGGGGAAAGATGGTGTTTTAATTGACAGTTACCGAGTGGCAGATGAGGGGTAGCTTGCGAAGATGGATGATTTGGAAGAGGCCAGAATATCGAGGCTCTGAGCTTAAGCTGGAGATAACAACCAAGCTTTTGTTCTCAACATTTGATTGGTGCTTTCTCTACCATACGACCGGTTACACGAACGCTTCAATTCAAGGACAGACGATGGAGATCGGAGTGCACTCTATGTATCTGGATAAAGACCTGACAGGCCGCTGCTCGGAGAGCGACGGCGGAATCAACTGCTCCTGACAGACGACTAGTCATCCACTGTCGCCAACGCTGTAGCAAGACGTTTGCTGTGAGTCTCAATTTTCGAACAGTTTTGGAATCGTAAGCCACGATGCGTTCAGCCTTTTGACCCGAATGGCTTGAGAAAGGCTGCATTGGCGGAGCCGTTTGACGCCATTTTGACTATTAGATCCAAGCTTTAGCTAACCGCAAGAGTCGTCGGCTCTCCTGTGACCTGCAGAAGTGGACCATGGACATGCTGCGGATGTTTTGAACGGGAAACAGGGACGCTCGTGCAAAGACGGCGGCCGGCAGAAAGCATGGTATAGAGGATAGAAATGTGGTGATGACGAGGCCGCGTGCATTCCACAGCTGAGCAACGGAAAGTCTGAAGAGAGCGTACCAGTAGTAATGGCGCCGATCTTGACTCTCTCTGCTATCCAGTGCTATCGAATCCAACCATCGACATCAGCCAAGCCGCATTTGTTTCCTTTTTTCCTTCCGACTCGAGCGATAGACAAGGAGGGCAGATCCACTTTACGCTACGCCCGGGCGTTGACCTTTTGCACTGCACAGAGCCTCGGGTCCGTTTCTAGCTCATACTTGCACCCTGCTTTTCGAGCTTTCTTCCTTCCAGTCTCGTCGAAGTCCGGACTGTTTCTTGTCGACTGTCCCTCGAAGCCCTTTTCTGTCGCATACCCTGCGCTCATCCACCACCAGAAGCTTCATTCAGCCAGCGCCGCCGCTCCCGAGCGCTCCCTCGCAACTCGCGTCGAAGCCTGTTACATCACCCACTCCGCCATCTACCCAATCGCTCGCATTTCAACCCCGCTTCCATCTCGTCAAAGTCGCCAGCATAGAAAAGACTGCCGTCTCGACCCGTGCAAATTCTTTGCGCGTCGCATGAGCTAGCCACACAGAACAGGATACGTCATTGTACCCAGCACACCCCGTCGCAGCCATGGACAGTCAGGGTAGTGGAAACACATCAAGCGACTTTGTAAGTGGAGCACGCTCTCGTCTGGAGGCGAAGGCGCAATCGCTCGGCTGCAATGGCTAACGTGTATTTTCCCGCATTGGCAGGTTCGCAAGTTGTACAAGTAGGTCACCGTGCTGCGCGCGAGCGCGTCCAACTCAGATGGCGTCATCTAATTGGCTCGTGATAGGATGTTGGAGAGTCCGCAGGACGAGAGCGTAGTACGATGGGGCAATGAAGGCGACAGCTTTGTCGTTCTCGAGGTGCGCATATCGATCATCTCCTCACGCCTAGGCTTCGCTAATGAGACGACCTGCAGAACGAGAAGTTTACAAAGCACATCCTGCCCAAGCACTTCAAGCACAGCAACTTTGCCAGTTTTGTGCGCCAGCTCAACAAGTACGACTTCCACAAAGTCCGGCATAACAATGAAGAGGGCGGCGTGTCTCCCTACGGCGCAGGGGTATGTCGCTTTTTGCTTCCATTGCAGCGAAGAGGATGGCAAGACTGACAGATTGATAGGCGTGGGAATTCAAGCACCCTGACTTCAAGGCCAACAACAAGGATGCACTGGACAACATCCGAAGAAAAGCACCCGCACCGCGCAAGCCTAATGCCATGATGGACGATATGATGCCTACTCAGCAGATGGATCTCTTCAACACACAACTTGTCGCGACACAGCAGCAACTGCAACAATTGCAAGAGCGTTACAACGAGCTCAGTATGCATCACTCGATGCTCCTGCAAGAACTTATCGGCGTGCAGAAGACAGTTGTCAATCACGAGCACGTCATGCAATACGTTATGAATTTCTTGCAGTCGGTTGATGGCCAACGACGAAGAGAAAGTCGTGTGGCCAATCCCTTTGCGCCACCACTTGCCGGTGCTGCCAACGGCAAGCAAGCACCTCCGGCACCAATCCCAGAGGATGAACCTGCATCGCCGCTGCAACATGCCGCAAAACTGCTCTCAGAGACCAACGCCGACCATATCTTGAACACGCGCAATCTCGAACACATGAACGAGATGTCTCTGAGGATGAACTCGGCCCTTACCACACCTCCTCCAGATTTGTCTCTTCGTACCAACGCCAGGGTCGCAAGGGGCGGTACTCACGGTCCTCACTCTGCCGCATCGTCTACCTCCATGTCATACGGCGAACTCGACAACCTTGTTTACCCTGTTGGCCAGACAAATGGTATCGATCCCATGTTCAGCGAGCACATTCACAACATTCCTTACGCAATGCCGACAAAGGCTCCCGAGCCTGCACCCGCACCTCCCGTAGCCGATGGAAGAAAGAAGAGCATGCAATATGACCCTGGCTGGATTAGACAACCTCAAGTACTGCTTGTTGAGGATGACAAGACTTGCAGAAGGATAGGCGGCAAGTTCTTGTACGCTTTCCACTGCGCGGTTGACAGCGCTGTAAGTTTGGGACTATTTCTGTCTTGTCGATTTTTGTACTGACACGATCCCAGCTTGATGGTCTGGAAGCAGTCAACAAGATGAACGCCGGCGCAAAGTACGATCTTGTGCTGATGGATATCATCATGCCCAACCTTGATGGTGTTTCCGCTTGCCATTTGATCAGACAATTCGACAACACACCAATTATCGCCATGACCTCGAACATTCGCAGTGATGATATTGCAATGTACTTCCAGCACGGTATGTACAACACAAGTCTTCTTCTCTCTAGATGTCGTGCTAACCTTCTCGGCAGGCATGAATGATGTGCTTCCCAAGCCTTTCACGAAAGAAGGGTTGTTGAGCATGCTGGAGAAACATCTCGGTCACCTGAAGAAGTCACCCTCACAGATTGATGGAGTTCCAACGGGACCGCCACCACCCCTTGTTCAAGTCGCCGGGAAGAACGTGCTGAAAGCTGAAGAGTCACCTGCCACATCACCAGCTACTATTAGCAACTGGACGTCACCTGGAACCGGCCTAGGTATGTCGCCAGCGGCAAGCGACGCCGCTGGAAATGAGTATGGTATGGGAGTTGCTGGTCACCCATCAGCGCCCTATCATATGCAGACAGGCATGCCTCCACCAGGCATGCCCACGCAACTTAGTTATGGTGGCTCGCCCCGTGGTATGGCACCTGGTCTTGGGCCTCAACCCAGTGGCCCTCACAGGCGCCAAATATCTGACATCTCGGGCGGGCCTGGTGACGTTGGAAACGATGTCAAAAGACAACAAATGTTCGGTCCCGGACCTCAACATATGCCGCCGCATATGGGTCCAGGTGTGCCGATGGGACAGCCGCTACAAAATCCGCTCAACCCAATGCATAGAAGACCGGGTTGAGCGCGTTTTTAATATCTAGAAGCATGGTTTCATGGATCGCGAAAGATTGCACAGCACATGGTTCCTAATCAAGAGTTAGTCTTCTTCTTTTCGGCAGACAGTCGAATTGGTTGCATCAATCTGTACATCAGTGTCTAGCATTGCAATCAATCTGGCTGTTTGGTTTATATCTTTTCATAGTACGAAGCATTTGATTGGCGTTTTTTTCTTGTTGTTAGATTGGTTCTCGAAGATATTTGAATGCAAGCCCAGCATTCAGAGGTATGCACAGAAAGATATCACTCCTTTGCTATTCTCTCGTATTTTCTTGATCATCTCAGGTCATTCTATCATGTGCAAACAGGATGTGACACGAGGAAGCAAGTCATGAAAGCTGTAGTAAGACCACTGACTGGCAGTGTGCTCCCAATACTGATTGGGGTGCTACGCCGATGTGACGACAACCTTGATGCTGCTTAGACAGAGCAGTAGATGCTGAACCTGAGTGATCCACTGTTTCGTCTTACAATTTTGTGGTATATATTCGTGCTGGAGAAAAACTTGGCACCACGAAAAGCTGAGTGGCGCAGCGGAAGGTTCGTAACATTCATCACCACCACTCACAACAACACCATAACTAACTCATTACAGCGCGCCGGGCTCATAACCATGTCAACCCGGAGGACCTCGGATCGAAACCGAGCTTAGCTATCTCTTTTTGCTCGTGTCTTGCACTGTGGTAGGGGGAGCGATGCTGGGAACCAAGGGGAAGATTTTTGTTTACAAAGTGGGGCTTTGAGCGGGTAAACAGTGATTTCTCACTTGGAGAACAGGGGTTAGAGATCGAATCGCTGTGCGAGCGGTTCTTTTTGCTTGCAATGCATTGAGAGTGAACATAGGTTGTGTTACATAGGTGTATTGTTTTGCTGGTTGAACATCCGTCATTTGCGGTTTGTCCGTGGGGTAAAAGTTTGACAAAACTGTGACTCATCTTCTGAATGATTTTGTCAAACGTTGAGATCTGTGTGTTTGGTATGTCTTCCGATGTGTAAGTGGTTCTCGACCAGGTTACACACGGTAGCGTCTCTTCGTTTGCGAAGACATGCCGTGTACTAACTATCAAAACGCACAGTCTTCTCAGCAGATGACAAGCATACATTAAGAGCCCTAATATCGTCAGCTCTCTCTGGACTTTCATATTGTGCACAAAGAACTGTGCATTTTGATGGTATCTTAAAAGCACCATGAGAGGAGGAGACACAACCAGGGTGCTAAAACATGTATCTCCTACTAACCTCTGCATGGTCTACATGCTATCAAAATGCACAGTGACTTCTAGACTAAAGGTTCGTCCAAAGAAAGCAGATTTCTCTGCTTCTCAATGGATGCTGTCCTGCTTCTCCAAAGTACTGTGCATTTCTTTAGTGATGTATGTGACGTGCCTTTGTACACGGAGAGACGATATCATATCATGTTGACATGTGAAAGTAGTACAATGAAGCGAGCGAAGGAGATAGTGAGTGGGGTTTCCCTGTGACGACTGCTTGAATCCATTTTTGCTTTTCTATCCTGTCACTTTGCTCTTTCCTTCATTATCGTTCCTTCCTCTCACTTCTATTAAAACGAGTCAACATCTCACTTTCAGCCTCCTTTAACTCAACCTTCACTTCCACAATCCCTTGAAGTGACCTTTGTTGCTCATATTGCCCTCCTCAGCAACAAACCAACCCACGCCAAACTCTTCACCCCTGACTTCTTCAGGCAGAGGCAAAGCCTCCAATCTGTTACTCACTGCATTGAACTTCAAACACACTCTTTGAGTGTTGAAGCATCTCTTGCAGCAGAACTCGCCGGGTGAATCGACGGTCCATGGGGTGCTTTGCTTGGCCACAACACCGCGGATGCAATTGGTGGGGTGAGTGAGGGAGGGCCATTGAGGGTTGAGGCCAGTGAGATAGGTGCGGGTGTTGGTGAAGGCGGTCAGGAGTGAAGTCCAGGATGTGGTGGTGAGGAAGTGGGCAGGGGCGTTGGTGCGTAAGGTGCCGTTTTCATACCAGACGGCGTAGTCGACGTCTTGGGCATCGGCAGTGGGCGGAGGTGAAACTTCCTGGCGAGGAGGCTCATCGACCTGCTCAGGAGACTCGTCGATGACTTCCTGCTCTTCAAATTCCTCCATTGGTTCTTCAGCCCATGTGATAGGTCCCTCTCTGGCCTGACGTTCTGCGGCCAGCTGCTCCAGAAGAGCATCATCTAGTGTTTCCTCCACCATTTCATCACCTGCATCACTAGCATTCAAGTCCACTGACTCAGGAATGGTTGATCTTCTCTCGGGAGTGTCCTGAAAGCTTGGTTTTCTGCTTCCAAAGCACGAACGCGTTGTTCGAGGGCATGGTTCTGCTCTTCGAGGGCTTGGACTCGTGTGTGGAGGTCTAGGTTACGGAATAAACCTGCAAGATCCTCCTCTCTTGTGGGGCGAGGTGCGGCCATTGTTCTTGAGTCTGTTAGTAAGTTTGTTAGAGGTATGAGGAGCGATGATGGAGGTTTGGTATGGTGTACTCAATGGTTTGTTCTTGTACGGTTGGGTCGGAAGAGGGAAACGGTTTGTTGTGACAGAAGCAGGAATAAAGGTGCGTCGCATCAACAGGTAGATGGAAGATGCGTGCGCTTTTGTTGTTGTGTTAGATGGTTTCGTCATTCGTAGATCTCGAGTGTGTGTTGCTACGACGATAGCGCTCGACGAGGAATCACTTACTTAATATAGCCTACTGAATACGACAAGCACCTAACCAAGCGATAACGTTGCGGCTACAATACTCAGGAGAGAACGTGGTAATAGAAAGAGAGACTCCAAAGTAATTCGATCTAGTACTTTGGCTTGAACGGGATAGTCTTCATCTGATCCACCGGATTGGCCTGAATACCAAAGAGCTTATAGATCCACTTGAGGATGACAAAAAAGCTCTCTGGCTCACCCATGTGCTTGATACCGGGGATGAACCTCGCCTCTTTGGGTGCTCCATGCAGCAAACAAAGATAGTAGTCATCGATGGGGAAAATTTCATCTTCCGTGCCATTGACAAGCAGTAGTCTCGCACACTCAGGCTTGTCCAGTGTACCATCCTCGAGCAGGGAAAACTTCTTTGCTTCCTTCTTGAACTTTTCAAAATCATTTCCGTAGCCGTACTTGTAGCAAAGAGTTGTGGCCAGATCGAAGGGATATTCCAGGTTGTTCACATTGTTGAGCCATTCCTCGTCAAACATGTGGTGCACGCCACCACCTAGAGCGACCACACCAGCAAGACGAGTGGGATGTGTGTGTGCAAGGCGAATGGCATAGTAACCACCAGTCGAGAAAGCCCAAACGCAGACTTTGTCCTTTGCAATGGCAGGCTGAGTGTCTATCCAATCCAACAGACTGCTCCATTGTCGGTCGGGAGATGTTGGGTCAGAGGCTAGGGCGGGAGAGTCACCGGTTCCTGGAATTTCGACGACGATGCTGCCGACGCCGTTTTGACGCCATCCTTCCATCCAGACGGCGAGTTCTGTGCGGTAGCCGTCTAGTCCGGTCATGATGAGGACGACAGGGGCGGGGTTTGATTCGCTGGCTTCTGATGGGAGGAGGTGGTAGATGGGGATGTTCTTGCCTTCTCCCTCGATGCCGTGGGTGTGTGGGACTTCGATCTCGTGGACGGGGTGTTCGCGAAGGCTGTAACATATAGTCAGAAGTATTCTTCCGAAGGACATCGTAGGTATGCATACCCTAGTCCCTTGATACAGGCTTTCTTGCCTTCCTGCCAGGCATATCTCTGTTTTTCTGAACGTGGAGCAGGGAACCTCGAGATACGGTAGACAGCACTTGCTCGCCTGTACTATGTCAGCATGATCCACCCTAGATCATCCATGTCTCAAACTTACAAGTAGAGCTCAGAAGCCTTCTCCTTGTTTCCTTCTTGCTCAGCCTTCTGTGCCTCAGAGACCAGCTCTTCAGCTTTAGGGAAGTAGACTTGAGCGTAGTC
>Ga0058697_10000352_pt1 | contig 20953 bp, 15 predicted proteins | sample AgamicAsMae_FD_66619 | JGI IMG/M metagenome (GOLD analysis project Ga0058697, IMG submission 66619) | Agave microbial communities from Guanajuato, Mexico - As.Ma.e | ecosystem: Host-associated > Plants > Phyllosphere > Phylloplane/Leaf | place: Guanajuato, Mexico | collected 2012-06-04
CCACAGTATGCCCTACAAGGTCTACCACGGCAAGACCGGTGTCGTCTACAACGTGACCAAGTCCGCCGTCGGTGTCATCCTCTACCGCCAGGTCGGCAACCGTTACATCGAGAAGCGCATCAACGTCCGCATCGAGCACGTCCGTCACTCCCGTTCGCGTGACGAGTTCTTGACCCGCGTCAAGACCAACGCCGAGAAGAAGCGCCAGGCCAAGACCGACGGCAGCCACGCCTTCCTCAAGCGCCAACCCGCCATGCCCCGCGAGGCCCGCACCATCTCCTACAAGGAGGCCAAGCCCGAGACTCTTGCTCCTATCGCCTACGACACTGCCATCTAAGCGGTGTCGTCGAGATCCGATGATGAGCACCCTGGGGCCTCTTTTTTTGCTAGCTGTGGGTGGGGAGTTTTTTTATGGCTATGGATTTACCAAAAAATGGCATCGAGTCTTCTGAACACTTCCATACAATCATCCCGGCAGGAGCAATGGCACAAAATGGTCGTGATCCTGACTGCAAATGAGGCGTTATACAAAAGAAAAAGTACCCGCCTCGAGCCATGTTGAATTGAGGGCTCTTTTACGAATACCACTCCCCGTTCTAAGCTACGCCATGTCCATTTTCAGACTATTTTCCATGTGCAGAGCAAATGTCGTGTCTCGTTGATCTTATACAGGGGTTGATATGTCTATATAAACAAACTGCCGAAAGCATCTCCTTTAGGCACTGCTCTTGACAACCTCATCCCACTTCTGGCCAGTCAACATCTCGAATGCCTCACGGTACTTCTTGGCAGTCTCCTTGACGACAGCATCAGTCATCTCGACGCCGTCCTTGCCCTTCAGACCCTCCTTGGTCAGCCAGTCACGCAGGTATTGCTGTCCCAAGTAGTCAGTGATCTGTTGTTCCATGCATTTTATTCAAATGTACCTTGTCGAAGCTGTCCTGTGACTTGCCAAGCTCGTACTTGTCTGCAGGCCAGAAGCGCGAGCTATCAGGGGTAAGGACCTCGTCCACAAGGATAACCTCATCAGTCTCAACATCGAGACCAAACTCGAACTTGGTATCAGCAATAATGATACCACGCTCGGCAGCGTAATCTCTGGCCTGTACACTAATCAGCTCGAATATCATGACAAGCATTTCCAAGACACTCACGATTTGGTAGACCTTCAAACTCAACTCCTCAATCTTCTTTGCGTACTTCTCACCAACAATCTTTGTGGCTTCCTCAGGACTGATGTTCTCATCCTTGTCACCGACTTCAGCCTTGGTGCTGGGAGTCCAGAGAGGCTTTTCCAGCTTCTGACTCTCCTGTAGACCCTTGGGCATAGCGATACCGTGAACAGTGCCAGTCTTCTTGTACTCTGACCACGCAGAACCAGTAATGTAACCACGAACAATGCTCTCCAAAGGCAAAACCTTCAGACGACGCACATGCATGGTACGCAGACGCAACTGATCGCTGACTTCAGCAGGAAGAGACGAAGCAACTGACTCAGGCACAGAAGCGCTGAGAAGATGGGTCTTGAGGTCAGGGATCTTCTCTTTGAACAGGTTGAACCAGTGAACACTCATGAGGGTGAGGAGAGCACCCTTTTGAGGAACTCCATTCTTCATGATGACATCGTAGGCGGAGATGCGGTCTGTGGCTACGAAGAGTAGGCTCTGAGGGTCAATCTCGTAGATCTCGCGAACCTTGCCGCTGGCAATCTTCTTCAGGCCATGTTGCTCGACTGCGAAACTGGTCAGATGATAATTTTGATACTTAAGGCATAGGCAGATATACCCTGCGAGTCAATTTGAGTGACGGTGGGAGGAGATGACATTTTGTTGGATAGGTTTCCCTCTAGTTGTGTCATCAGTACAGTGGTTCTCAATTGCTCGGTAAACTTTGATGTGGTTGTAAAGCAGAGAGTTAGAAAACATGAACTGTCGACAATCGCAAGAAAAGTGACTTATCGAGCTATGAGAGAGGTGCTCGCTCTAATCGATCTTGTGCAAACGAATTTGATAAAGGTACAAAATGAATGGTCAATTGACTCTTAAAGCATGGTGCAAATGTGTGAAAGGTGCATGAAGGAAGAGGGAAATTAGATACACATGACAGAAACTAGAGACAGACACCAGACTCACCTAGAAATCAGATTTGTAGATACTTCAGAAGTGATATTCTACAAAGGTGAGTCTGTTATTGCTCATTGCTAGAGAAACTTTCTCCTCCGAGAGTCGGCGGATCGAACGCCAAGCTTTGTTCATCACTCTCGCGGGGCAGGGTCAGTGTTTGTAGCTTAAAGCGAGCGCAACTAGATTTCGTGCTTTGGTGGTCTCAATGATTGCCTCGACAGGCCTTGTATGATGCGTTAGGCTAGCAATGAAAGAGTGATTCATCGAAACATTTGTGACATTCTCAGTATTATGGAAATCGCAAAGTAATCATTTTTTCCATCCATGAAAAGAAGCAAGAAACGCCGTGTCGCAAGTGGTATCATAGTAACAGAATTCCGTAAGAAAAGTCCCCTCCCAGAGTGCGATCTCGACCTGTAGATCGTTCATTCCGCCTAGTCGTCATGTGGAAAAACACACCAAATAGATATCGTGACACCATTGTTATTGGTGTCTGTTCGCGCCAGCCCAGTGATCCCATTGATTTGCTGAGGACTCGGCATGGCCGTCGACTCCAGCGTATGGACCCATACTAGGTCCTGTCGTGCTGTGGTATTCGGTATCGCTGTCCCATCTGTTCAGACCTGGCCGCGGTACATCGCTGCCTCCAAACGCACTTGGCTGAGGCACTTGCGCACGAGAAGCCCCCATGAGGCTCATATCAGCGCCCGATGCCTCATGTTCGCCATGGCCTGACCTGCTGTCAAATGAAGCATTTCGTATCGGCGAATGTGAGGGAGAGTATGGGTAGGGACGAGCTGAGAGGCCGCCTCGCTCGGCATTAGACAACAGGCCGGCTGTATCAGTATCATCGACTGTATCTGCCCTAGCACGCCTCTGATGTTCGAGCTCCGTCGCTGACGGGAGAGTATGCGAAGTGACGTTGGGTCCAGGTATGGAGGTTGCTGGTTCGTCGACAGTAACACCAATCTTTGGTGTTGTGTACGAGACGTCATGGTGTCTGTGTCTACGGCGCACGAAGAGCCATCTGAAGCCTCTAGCTGTCGCTTTGATAAGATCCCATGGATTAAACGTATCTCCGAAAGCCTTGATACCCATCCAACCGCCATGGTACTTCGGCGCAGTGCCAGAAAATCCAGAACCAGGGGCCGTTGCAGGATCAGCATAGGGGGTCTTTGAAAGGTCGTACTCGCGCCATGGGAAAGCAAAGAGGTGCATCACGGCGAAAATAGCCATTTCAATACACAAAAGCATTGAAGGGATGCCAACCTTGATATCTGGATACGAGAGTTTGTTCGTCGCTTGCAAGGGCCCACTCGAGGATGAGAGGAACGAGATGACAAGCTGAAATGTTAGCATTATGAGACGCGAATGCAGTAGTTGTAGAAGCTTACCGATTGCCAGAAACTGAAGAAGATGACCAACTTGATACACAAGACCTTCAAGAAAGGTCGGTGTTCGGCGAGATCGTCCTTGAGTTGCAAGTAGAACTGAATCAGCATAAACATGGCGACAGTGACTGAAGCACTCTCAAAGACCATAACCCAGATATGCGCGAATGCTGGGTGTAGCGAAGCCTCGCAATAACGGTCCATGGCCTCAGTGACTACGCTGACTATAGTGAACAGCACGCGAACCAGCGCATATTGGAAGACTGAAAACCAAATGACCTGCAATAAGAATTAGCATGCTGACCAGCAATGAAGGTGACAAATGCCGCAGAGGATATAGAGCCCGTACATTGAACCAGGTCAGGCCACTTCTAGGTATGCGCAGGATGCCCTTCTCTTTCCCGCCTGTACATTTTTGCAGACCGAAGACGCCCCAAAACCAGTTTATAGGCGTTACTTGACGGAAATAATCCTTTTGCTCGTGGAGATTCGGCGCGATGTAGTTACACAGGAGTGTAAAGAATGAGGCAATGGCGAAGGCTTCGTAGCAGTCGCGGAGGACTTCAAAGTATATTGAATGCTTGTAGTAGAGGTATGAGAGGAAGGATACTGTCGAGTAGATGGGGATCATAAGGAGGATGCGAATGATGCTTGAGATGTTCGTCAGCATGGTTGGCCATGTCGGCGCAGTCGCAATGGAGGGGTAGATACTGTTTCTGTTCCCATGGCTTCGAGTAATGTGTTGCATGCTTGAAGATCAGGAAGAAGGCCACAACGACCGAGATGAGGGCGAACACGGCGGATATGACCAGGCCGACATGATGGAAGGTGACTTTGGCGAACAGAGGATCCTCGACAACTGCCAATTTGGTCAGCAAATATACTGGAAGTGACGACCCATGACAACCGTACTTGTCGTCTCTTCAGCTGTTGTGTTACAAACCACCATAACGCAGTTTCTTGTCCGAGTGCGATTTTGTTTACAGTCGTGCTGCAGCCCGCTTATGTCGAGAAATCAATATGGCTGCGCGGCATGCGCTTGCGTCAGATGTGTAGGTAGGTCGCTGAAGGCTTGAGGCACAAGATCAAGAGCACACGGCTTTCTTTGTCCCACTAAGCACGATCCTTTGTCTGACGGTCAGAGCTAGATGCTATTTGCGACACAGTCTACGAATACGAATCGTTTCTACAAAAGAGCGGCGGGCTGTGCATGAGCGCGCTGACGTGGTTTGCCGACCGTTGCGCGCGTCAAGAAGGGGCTCATTCCCCTGCCAAGTCTGTTTCATCGATGCTTCATCGTCGACCATCCATCTTAGCCCTGTGTGAGCCCCGCATCAGGCCTCCTGAGCCTGAGTAAATATAATGACCCACTCGAGACCGCTTCCATCTGCTGGATGCTTGACCAGACGTTACTCAACATTTACTTCACAATTCACTTGCAACCTTCGGAGCTTTGTATCAATTGATAGGGTTTCATTTGGAGAATATTCATATAACTAAAGGCATCACCTTCCCAAGACCGAACGCCATCCCGCACCCAGACAAAATTCAGGGACTGCCAAATCATGCAGTGACGGGCTCAGGGTGCTGGTAGAGAGGCAGACCGGGAGCAACACCGACACGCTCCTTGGAGAGCAAGTCAACAAGCAGAGGGCTGGGGCGGTTGGCCATGTTGGGGTGGAGCGAAGACTGAGTCTTCTTGTACTGGGCGACACTGTTGACGTAGGCGTCGAACAGGTAGCTCGAGTCGAGCGGACCACCCTTGGCTTCGGGGTGGAATTGAGTGCTGAAAATGGGACGGTGCTTGTGAATCATGCCCTCGTTGGAAGAGTCGTTGAGGTTGATGAAGTACTCCTTGAAGTCGCTGGGGATGGTGGTGGCATCAACAGCATATCCGTGGTTCTGAGAGGTGATGTGGCACTTTCCAGTCATCAAGTCGAGAGCAGGAATGTTGTGAGCACGGTTACCGTACTTCATCTTGATAGTCTGAGCACCAATAGCCATGGCCACAAGCTGGTGGCCAAGACAGATGCCCATGATGGGGATCTGAGAAGAGTCCATCAGCTTGCGAAGGTTGTCGCTGGTGGTGCGGCAGTGAGTCGGGTCACCTGGGCCGTTGGAGATGAAGACACCATCGAAGTGGCTGGCGATCTTGTGGACGGGGTAGTCGTAAGGAAGGCAAGTAACCGAGACTCCACGAGCGACAAGACTGCGCAGGATGTTCTCCTTGACACCGCAATCGATGAGAGCAACGTGCATGTCGCCGACGGGCGAAGCAACGTGCCAGGGAGCCTTTGTGCTGACCTTGGCCACCAAGTTGATGTTACCGGGGTCCTCGAAAGCCTCGTCCTCGTCGGCATCGTACTCCTCACCAACGACAACCTTGCCGAGCGAAGAACCTTGCTCACGCAAGTGGGTGACGATGGCACGAGTGTCGACACCTGAGATGGCGGGTACGCCCTCTCTGGCGCACCACTCGCTCAAACTCTCGACAGCGGTCCAGTGGCTGTACTGGAGGGCGGCATCGGCGACGACAATACCAGCAGCTTGAATGTTGGGCGACTCAAAGTACTTGAGCAGGCCGTACTCGTCTCTGACGGACGAGGGGACACCGTAGTTTCCGATCAAGGGCTGGGTGAAGACCAGAATTTGACCACGGTACGAGGGGTCAGTCATGGATTCGGGGTAGCCGACCAGAGAGGTGGTGAAGACGGCTTCACCACTGATGTTAGTCTTGGCACCGAAACTCTTGCCGTGGAAGATGGGACCATCCTGTCATGTAGCGTCAGCAATTGACTTCTATGTATCCGAGAAGGCGGATAGGCGTACTCTGATAGTGAAGGTAGCACGCTCGAATGAAGGCGCAGTGGATCTTCTGTTCTGGAGAGGAGGAGCACGCTGGCTGCCAGAGACAACTGAAGCGTTACCTCTGACCTGCATGCCGAGCTTGGCGACTCTGGCGGAGGCGGGTCTCATGGCCGCAGACTTGATAAGGCCGGAGATCATTTTGGTACTGGTGGTGTAGATTGTAATTGGGTCGATGTGTAGTTGGTAGATTGGTCTTGTAGGTGGCGGATTCTTAATTCACGTTGGCCTTCCAGAGATGGTCGCTAATGTAGTCTGGCAGACAGTCAGTCATTGCTCAGAGACGCGTTGAGGGCGTGTCAGGGTGTATGTACCTTGGCTGGTAGTTACGGTGGGCGCAGTACGCATAAGGACGATATCAGCCCGCGATTAAACAGGCAGTATCCGGGTAGTATGGGGGTTGAAGGACTTGTAGCTGGAGAAGAAGAGAGCAGCGTGGAGGTTCGTGGGAAAAGCCCAATGTCCAAGCTTGCCCGCCGATTGTCGGCGCCGTGGAGTCATTGTTGCAAAAAATCCATCCACCTCTCCCATTGGCTCACACCCGACTTTCTTATCATTCTTATCGACCATCGTCATTTCCATCTATATTCTTTGTTTTCCACCCGCAGTTCCATGACCAGCCTGCTCATCGCTGTGACTCATGCTTCTGTATGTGATGTTTTGCAGTCTTCTATATCCTAGACCTCCGCCGTGATTCATCGTGAGTGCTGCTTTCCAGCATGATTGCCAAGTGGTCAGCCAACGTGCAATCGGTCCTTCGTGAGATCTTCAAATCCGCAACGGGAGCGGCCTCCCCGAGTACAAAGGGTTGCAATGCGACTATCTATCAAAATGCATCATGGTCTTAACATCGAGATGCTGGGCTCTCTTGGAAGCCATCATTGATCTAGAAATTGGTGTGCCTTTTGAGAACGAGCATTGTGTTCTACACCTTAACAGGAGAGGAGAACGCAGGGGACTGGGGTTTATAGGTATGTATTCACGATCCGAGGTAGGGTATTGCATGATACAAATTCCTGCTTTTTCGTATGTGTCTCTCGTCCACTTCAGCTCAGAGCATGGCAATTACTATGTCTGGACACTCCTCAACTACTGTAAATGGTTATATCTCGAAGAAACACTCTCATCATTCATTGGACGACCGTATACTGAGAGTCAGGGTCATACCATTTACTAAGACACAATCGAAATTCAGAACGCTTCTCAGCATAGTGCATACATGCGAGATATTCATGCCTAATAGTATCAAACTAAGAACTGAAGCCTTGCCATCGTCGAATCCTGGCCTAGTGCTTCCAACTTTCTCTCCCAGGACGACCTGAAGTAAGGTGTGAGCCTATGAAGGGATTCGCTGGTCTGGAGTAGCTTTCCGATCTTTCTGTGCTATCCTTCGTCTTATAGATACGTACACGCGAAAACGAAGCCATTCAGGCGCACAGTATTTTCCAATGGTAAGTGGGTCTAGCACAATCAGAGGCGTGTAAGTAACCACTAGAGATTGAACAGCATCAACTCGATGTGTTTGTCGCGTTAATTCTCGCGTCGATTCTCGCGAAACTCTTCTTAGGCTTCATCAACAGCCGGCCACGCACAGCACCAGCAACCTTTTTGCTACACTAACCGTACAATCATGGCACTGAGTGCTAGTCATTCATGCAATATGCTTTCCATGTTATTGCTAAATTATTGCTGATCAGACACCAAGAGAAGCAACTGACGTCGATCTCAAGTCTCGGACCGAGAAAGGGACCTTCCACTGCCGAACATCACGACATGTTGGCCAACCATCGAAAGGGCCGAACTATGGTTTCTAATACACTACGTAACAGTACGTAGTATTTGTCGAGCCTCAAGGGTATAAAGAAGATGGCTTCCATAGCCTCATCTTGTGGACAGTCAACTCCAAGATGCCTTCCACACTCGCACTGACTGGGGCCTGCTTGTCTGCAGCTCTGGCCGTAGCATCTCCTCTGGGCTACTCCTCACACAATACTACAAATGGAACTGCAATTCCTAACTTCCATCTTCCTCCTCAGAATCTCACCTTATATGGCAACAACTCGCTCTTCACACAGTGGAGAACCAAGGCTAGATTCAGGCCTTCTTCAAACCACATCGGAGACCCGACAGCTTTCTGGCAGGATGAGCAGGGTGTGTTCCATGTCTCTGGACTATACTCATACTTACGTGGTCCAAACATCTCCATCACGTCTAGCATTGGAGGTGCCCTGACCTCGGACTTCCTGAGCTATGTGGATGTCCACAACTACACAAACAGCTCTCTGTTCGAAAACGGCGTTGAAATTGGTCCCGGAAACAAGAACGATCCTCTAGCTGTCTTTGACGGTTCGGTGATTCCAAAGGGATACAAGAATTTGCCTACACTCATATACACTGGTGTTCATTACCTACCTATAAGTACGTGGTCCTACCTCCTCACATGCCACTCAGTAATCTCTGTCACTCCCACTCCTGCTCCCACCCCGCTCTCACGACAACACACTGGCGGAGTCAGGAGCTATCAAAATGCACAGTCCTTTCCAGAACGCAGCGAAGTCCACAGAGAGCCCAACATGTCTCGACTCTCTCTGGATACTCTCTATCTGCTAAAGGGGCTGTGCATTGCTATAGCCATGTGTGTGACGTAAATCACACACGGAGAGGTACTAAACCGTAATCCATACATGTGCTAATAGATGAGATTAGGTTGGAGTAAGCCATATATCAAGGGTAGCGAGGTCCAAACGCTTGCCTACTCGGAAGACAACGGTGCTACATGGATCAAGCCAGACATCGACCCAGTCATCCCTGGACCCCCTGAAGGCTTCAACGTAACAGGTTTCCGCGACCCCTGGGTCTTCCAGGCACCGCAATTCTCCAAGTTACTCAATGACACACCTGAAACTTGGTATTTGTCAGTCAGCAGTGGAATTAAGGAAGTTGGACCTCGTCTGCTCTTATACAGACAGAACAGCTCCGACTTTACAAGCTGGGAGTTCCTCGGTCCTTCTGTCTCTACCCCTGTCAACACCACGTTCAGCACAGGCAACTTTTCTGGCAACGACGGCTCCAACTACGAAACCTCAAACACTCTCTTCCTCGACGAAGATGGCGAGAACCTCGAGAAGGGCGTCAACTTCGTCACCATGGGCGCCGAATCAGGCAGAGAAACGCACAGTTTCCACTACTCTCTCTGGAAGATGGGCAAATTCGTGCGCAACTCTGTGAATGAGAGCGTGATCCTTGAGGACCACGCAACTGGTGTTCTCGATTGGGGCCTTGGATACGCTTGTACCACTATGCCTGACTACAAGACCAACCGCCGTCTAGCATTCTGCTGGAGCAACGATGATTTTAACGCGACCATCTCTGAGCAAGTGGGCTATAGAGTTGGGTCTGGTGGTGTATACTCCATTCCCCGTGAGCTGTACTACAAGGAGATCGAAGGCGTCGTTGCCGATGATTTTGCAGCCGAGAATGGTTACTGGTCTGTTGCAACCGACTACCTAAACACGACTTTGGCTAAGGATGGCGTTGAATTGGCTAAGACCAATGGTAACGACACTGTTACCCTCGCAACTTTGGGTTGCAAGCCTGCTCATGAGGTTCTTGCCTTCAGAAAACACGCCAACCACACCTGGACCGAGTCTGACTTTGCCGTCGGTGTAAACTCGATTAGATCAAACTGCAGCGGCGTAGAGTTTACCCAGAAGGACAACGTGACCCAGGCCTTCATCCCCTTCCAGCAAAGCCCTCACAGCCGCCACTGGGAGCTCCAAGCCAGCATTCAGCTGCCCTCATCCTCTCTCCGCAATGAGAACTATACAGATTTCGCCGCTGGCTTCACAATTCTGCACTCCAGCGCCTCAGCACCAGCAAACTACTCTACCGACGACGCAGCAATGCTCTACCGTCCCTCAAACGAAACCTTCATGATAACCCGCAACGTCGCCCTAGGCGCCTCAAACGTCAACACTGACCCCGAAATGGGTAAACTACGCCTATGGAACATTTCCTCTACAGATTCTGCCGGAGACACCTCTTACTCCATCCAAAGCCTCAACATCCGCGCCTTTATGGATGGCAGTTTCTTCGAGGTATACGTCAATGATGTGCTTACCATCTCTACACACATCTACTACTGGTACAAAGACTCTACTCGTATGGGCTTCTACCTTCAGTTCCCTGAGACACTTCAGAACTCTACCTTGGACACTAGCGTCAAGTTCTCGGATATTAGCGTATGGGAGGGTGTACCCAATATCTTCCCTAAGCGTCCTACCAACCCTAAAGACTTGATTGACGATGGAGTAGGCTTTGTACAGCCGCCTATGAACCCTAATGTGCCGCTAACTTATGATGGTATTGGTGCTCCTCCTTTGCCTCCGGCTGAGAACTTGCCTTATGGTATTGATTTAAGTACCGTAGAGTAGACTCTGTATTTAGTATGTAGCTAGACGCATCCTAACGATGGCAGCTTATGATGGCAGCTTATGATATGGCATATAAACAAATTAAGCAGTCGCTCTCCGCTACATCGCTCTCTCTTTCCTTCCCGTGTGTAATAGCATAATGGTTTCGAGAGACACCATGATATCCATTGAGAAGCGACTTACTCCCGGCTCTCTTTGGATTCATCTCTGATCTGGTTAACTTTGTGCCTTTCGATGGATACCCCGCAGCGTGTCTGCGCAAGGGGAGAGTGCAACAAGTTGATCAGTCTCATCTCACAAGCGCATCTGACTAGTTCTGCCACTGTGAAAAGGCACGGTGTTTTGGCGATTAGGGGCTTGTCCATCGAGATAGGCTAGTTTAAATGCTCTCACTGGAGTCAATCATAATGTAGTAAATACTCTGCATTTATACAGTCGAGTATGACAGACATCAACACACGGAGAGAAGCATCTTCGCGCTTCGGGTTGTAGAAAAAGTGAGTAACCGCCATCACAGTACATAGTCCACTCAACATACGTGAAGCGAGGTCAGAAAGTTTATAACAAGCAAAGATATATGTAATTACAATACGACAGCAAAGAGCACAATTTGGTATCACAGACAAGACGAAAAAAAAGAGAGCTTTATCAAAACACTCATTCCTCGTCTTCCTGGTACGCGAGCTTGCGCATCTCGCCCAAATCTTTTCTTGCTCTGCCAAGTGCATTCTCCAGCTGCAGAATCTCGACTTGCTTCTCCATGTGTCTGTAAAAGGTATATTAGTAATATGTTCATTGTAGAAGGGAATCATGAATACATACGATCTGTTGAACTCGTGCTTTGACAGCTTCGAGTAGTCAACGAGTTCTTCGCCGTTGGCACGAGCATCAATGATGGCCTGGACTTGCTTGACGAGACTGCGGCATGCAGTGGTGACAGCCTTGCTGGCGTCCTCCAGTCTTTCTTGAGTCTTGCTCATGAAGCTGGCCTTGACTCTGCTGGCAGCGACAAGCTGAGCAGTAGAGGCTGCAACGTCGTTGGATGCAACAATCAGCTGCTCGGGGGAGTTGCGACCTCCAATGACACCATCTGCTGTCTCGATGAGCAGATTTGTGCTGTTAGCAACAGCCTTTGCAGCAGAGATGAGGCCCTCTGTCCATCTGTTATTTTTCTTATAGAAGTTTGACTTAGACATGGAAGAGCCGCGGCCTTCCTTAACAATTTCCTGCTGGGAGTCCGTGGCGGCTTTGATAAGTTTCGCGATAGCGTTGGTGACTGCAATAGCTGCGCCGAGGATGGCATCGTGAATCTTGAGCTCGTAGGTGGAGTAACCATCTCTGGACTTGTTCATGAGTGCAGTAAGACGGTCAGTAGCAGCTTCGATTGCCTTGGCGGCATTCGCCATCTCGCGATCAACAAGATCACCAAGATCACCAGAAGCAGAGGTGATCTTGTGCTTGGGAGCGAATGCGTCAGCAATCTTGGACAAGCTGTTCAGGTTAATCTGAACCTCGTTGTTCTTGTTGATGACAACGTCGGTCTTCTGCAGATCATCCAGTCCGTCAAGACGGTAGCTCTGAATAGAGCGGAAGAAGCTGAGAGTGCTGAGTGCCGATTGGCGTGCAGCGTTCACCAGCTGATCAGCCTTCTTCTCATCAGAAGCGAATCTAGTTAGACCCTTGGTGTTGGAAAGGACATCCGCGACAGAGTTGGAGAAAGTGTGAACAGTGCGGATTACTTCGGCATGAGTGCTGTTGGGTCCGTCGGCAATGAAGTTGTTGAAGGCAGTCGAGAACTCCATCGCACTCGATGCAGCCTTCTCGATAGTCGACAGAACAAAGGCACCGGAAGCACTTTGGTTTCCTGCTTGCATGGTGGAATCCAACTCGTAGAGAGCGTCGTCGACACGCTGGACACCGCTTTGGAGCACAGAATCAATAATGTCAGTGATCTTGCGGACACTGTCGAGAAGCAGAGTGTCAATCTGCTCGTCAAGGGCTTGGTCTGTCTCGCCCTGTCCGTTGCGGAGTTCATTCAGCTCCAACAGTGTCTGGTCCATGCCAGCCTTGAAGATCTCGAGCTCATCCTCCTTCTCGCGGAGAAGTCTCTCAAGATCGGAATCTTGCTCGCCGTATTTGTTCTGAGCATCATCCAAAGCTCTTGTCTTGTTACGCAGGGCCTCCTCGAGATCTGCAATCTCTCTGTTATGTCTGGAAAGAAGAGAAGAAAGCTCGGATCCCTTTGATCTCTCTGCGTTTTCTGCCTTATCCAGGGCAAAGCGCAGCTCGCGTCTAAGTTTCTCAAGGTCGTCCTTGTGTCCGCCAGTTGAACGGTCCTTGTCGTGAAGAGCACGGTCTCTCTCGCGAATCATGTCGGCAAGCTCCAAGTTCTTGGTCTTGAGTTCTCTTTCCAGCTTTTCTCTTCTATCAATGGCTTCTTGGGCCGAGGCTGCCTTGAGCTGAACACCCTTGAATTTCTGAAGAAGCTCGAGATGCTCGTGACGCAGCTGCGAGTACAGCTTAGCCAAAGCTTCGTACTTGGTCCTCCAGGTATTGATCTGCTCCTGCAAAGCACGAATCTGTTCGTCCTTGGAGGCGTTCTGTTGGCCAAAGTTGACTTGGAGCTGCTGCAGTTCTCCTTCGAGAGCCTTCATGCGTCTGTCGTATTGCTCAAGCATGAGCTGATCGCGCTCATATTGTGCGCGCGCATTGAGATTTTCACGCTCGAGCTCGGCCATTCTGCCTTGAGTTTGTTGCGAGTACTGATCGCGCATCAACTGCTCCTGGGCCAATCTCTGCTGCTCGGCTTGTAGTCTCTGTTGTTCCTCGAAATCTCTCTGAGCCTGCAGAGAAGCCTGTTGCTGTTGTCTTTGAGCCTCGTCCCATTGTGCCTGCAGCCTTCTTTGCTCTGCCTCATACTCTTCTTGCTGACGAGCTTGCTCGTTCTTCCAGAACTCGTTGATCGGTTCGGGATCCACGGATGGCTGGCGCGGGGGTGTATCGGCGGGTTTGGTGACAGGTTCGTTCTTGGGCCTGGCGGGGAGCGCGGGCCTATCCTCATCATCACCGAGGAGGTTCGGCGGGTCTTGAGGCAGCTTGGGAATTGTAATCAAACTGGTCAAGTAGCGCAAGTTTGAGCACTCGTAGTAGAACTTGACCAGGCGGTAGTGTTGGGCATCATAACGTCCGCGGAGAGGTGCGAGGACTTCGTCGTCTCCGAGCGCGGTATGCATGGCGCGCAGCATGCTGGTGATGAACTTGTAGATTCCATAGCTTTCCTGTACCAAGGGTACCAGACATGAGATCTTGCACTCGTTGTTCAGCCCGCCTCTAAAGTTAGCAAAAACGAGCTTCTGGAATGTCTCAATCTGGTCCTGGAGGTTCATAAGGTCGGAGATGGTCTCGTATCTATGCCAGAGTCAGCAAATCGCTGGTGCACATGCCGCAGGTCAATGCTCACCCTTCGTTCGGGTCGTTGATCGACTTCAAACTGATGTACTCTTCATACTCGAATGTTCCTATTCCCACGTCAGTGACATTCTCATGTGCTGTCTGAGGTACGAACCATTGAACTCGGGGTGGTTTCTGTGGAAGTTGAGCTTTGCGATCAAGTAGTAAACGTATTCAGAGATCAGAGAGCCGTATCCTGGAAGTCGTCAGCCGGGTCTGGCATATATGCAGACCGGTCGAATCATACCCTTCATGCCATCACCACCTGCGACGCCACGCGACAGACTTTCCAGCCAGCCGATGTGTGCCTGAGCCTCTTTCAGAACGATAGGATGTCCTTCCTGCAGGACCTTGTGGATTGTAATGAGAGCCTTGAAGGTCTGGATTTCGTCGGCCATGATGGGTTGACTGCAATGACGACTCAGTATGATTGTGGCAGTCGCGGGCAGTGACTGTTGCTTACACCTTCATGCCAGCCCAGAAGGACTGCGAACTGCGGTGGTCGTATGTGTAGACAATGCATGCTCGAACGTGTTTTCCTGAAGCTGTCTTTAGTCGAGTTTAGGAGTGGGAAGCATAGGTAGCGTACGCTTCGGAGCCGTCTCCTCTGTGCAGTGTTAGCCTGGGTTCAAGTAGCATGCATTGGTCGCGAGCCATACCGATAGTGGTGGCCTTGCGGATATTGATGGCCAACTCCGTCTCTTGCCTGAGAGTTGGTCAGTATGTACAGCGCAATTCGCGATAGACCAACACATACTTGCCCATGTCGACATTGCGCGTCGAATGGAGCGACATGGCGACTGCGGATGCTGCGGTCTACTCGGTGTGTAGTATTGGGCTTCACTGAGAAGTGCGAAACCAGAAGGAAAGAAGGCACCCTGCTCACGGCGGAAATGAGGGGGAGAGCAAGCGGGGACCAAGGAGAGTGTTTAATAAAGAGCAGTAATATCCCAGAAGTCGGAGCTGTATCGACTGTCGAGTTGCAAGTTGCCGAGCACCGCCGTGACAACGCCCGACCAACGCCGCAACGTCACCGAACGCGACTGCCCCAAGGCTTAACCCAAGGCACTCGCATTCCCGCTCTCGAGAGCCCGAGACAACTACCACTTCTACAAGGGCAATCTACTGCATCTCCACCTCAAGCAGGGACCACAGCTTACGACGCTGATCATCTACAAATAGGCTGACACATCCCTCCATATCAGAAGACACAATTCACGTTTCACACGGGTTGGATGCAAAAAAAGTCATCAATCATTTTGGGCGCGAGGCTGTGAGCTTGGATATCTTTCTTTTGTCGTAGAGCTACGAAAGTGCTGCATGGCACATCGCGTGAAAACTTCTGAACAACATGCTCCCCAGACGCCTTTTTGTGCTGCCTGATGCATGAAACCCTCCAACACATCAACCAACGAACCCCATGAACCTAGAAGCTGGTTAGCTAGTTTAGTTGCCAGCGATGGCGTGGGCGCGGCGGCGGTCACGCTCCTCAGCAATGGAGAGCTGCAGATCATGTCAGTTATTGTTCCGCATACTCTCGAATCCAATTCTACGAACCTTGACACCCTTGCCCTTAGGGAGCGAGATCCAGGGCTTCTCGCGGCCAATGACGAAGACGTTGCTCTCACGGGTAGCGAACTCGTTGTCAATGGCATCCTTGATGTGGACGATGTTGAAACCACCGTCGTGGCGCTCACGGTGAGTGATGACACCAACACGACCCATGTTGCGACCACCGGTGGCCATGGCGATAACACCAGTGTCGAAGCGGATGAAGTCGGAGACCTTGCCGGTGGAGAGGTCGATCTTGACGGTGTCGTTGACCTTGATGGCGGGGTCGGGGTAGCGGATACTATTCACCAAAATTCAGTTCTTGTCCTTGTATACTTTGTTTTCCGTATCGCCAAAGCTTGATCCAACGGCTGATAGATGCAGACTTACGTGCGTGCATCATGCGTAACCAAGTATGGGATGCCGCCCTTGCCAAGCTGGACGCGCTTGACCTTGCCGAGCTTGTACTCGGCCTCCTCAGCGGTGATGCGGTGGACGGTGAAGCGGCCCTTGGTGTCGTAGACGAGGCGGAAGTTCTCGCCAGTCTTCTCGATCGAGATAACGTCCATGAAGCCGGCGGGGTAGGTGGCGTCGGTGCGGACCTTGCCATCGACCTTGATGAGGCGCTGCATAACAATGGCCTTGGTCTCGCGGCCGTTGAGGGCGTACTTCAGGCGGTTACGGATGAAGACGATCAGAGGCATGCAGTCTCTGAGCTTGTGGGGACCGGGCGAGGCCTTGGGGGCGTAGGCGCCCGACAGTTTGTCGAGCAGCCAGTGCGAAGGTGCCGACAGGCGGTGCTGGTGCTTTCTGCAGAGTGTGTAAGAAGTTTGCGCAAGAGTCGTGTGTCGCGGTCCAATGCGAAAATTCGACACTGTCCGGCCGTGGTAGATGCTTACCCGGGTCCTCTGGCCATGTTGTCGACTTTGAATTAACGTTGGTCGGCTTTGCAACTGGTTAGTGAATAGAAATGAGCGTGGGCAATCGTCGCGCTTACGTTGAAAGGCTCGTCGTCGAAAAAAGAAGGAGAAGTCGCGACGCAGCTGAATTGAATATCGGTCGGGGTGGACGGACTGTGCGCTTGGCGAAGAAATTTCCCACTAACTCGATTGGGCCGCCTACCTAAATCCGCGACAGTCCAGACACTCAACAACGGTCTTCACTTTGACGAATAGTCAATGAACAAAGTAAAAGATCAAATGATCCAAGCAGTTACTGCTGTAAGACTTGTATGGCAGCCTGGTAGAGTGGATCGCCTATACGTCTGCGGCATGCCATCGTCATCTATGTTATATCTCTTGCAATGCTATCTAGTAAGTAGCTTTGTTCCTTGTCCAGCTGATATTTGTATTTGTGCATATGGATGTTGGTGATCGAGATTTTACATGACTATCATGTTTGGATTGAGCATGCTGGAGTCCGGCCAATTCTTCAGCAGACATCCTCAATCTCCTGCTCGCCTCCAACTCTGGGACCGAGATCAGATCTCAGTGTGCGGTTGAACAATTCCAACAGCATCTCAAAGCAGATCTTGGTAAGTCCAGGATCGTAGCGTCCCTTGCTCATCTCGTCGCGGATGAAGGCGTGTTGTGCCCAGGCGGCTTCGAAGAAGCTGAAGCAGATGCCGGCCTCGTGCAGAGTCTTGCGAATAAGATCGCGGCCCTCGGGTGGTACATGGTTGTCCTTCTTGCCGAAGATCTAGTTGAGTATCAGTAAACGAACATGTTGTGACTTGAGGTTCTACACGTACCATGACTAGTTCGCCCTTGATGTCCTTGGCTCTGGCCAGAGAGTCGTCGTTCTTGCCAGCACCAAGGGTCTGGGAATGGATGTCAGTAGCAAAGTAGCAGACAGCAGCGCTAACACGCTTGTCCAAAGCACATCGGTATGCCAGATGACCTCCAAGACACATTCCGGTTGCACCAATTCTGCCGTTGCAGGTTTCGAGGGACAAGAGCAGCGAGACACTCAGTTCAGCATCCTCGTCGTAAGCGGCGAGCTTTTTGGCGACCTTCCAGTCGTTTCCCTTGTCAGTGCCAGGGCCATCGTATTCAAGAGGCTCGGGTCCAGTAAACTCGTGGTAACTACTCGGGGCAGCAACGATGTAACCCTGACCAGCAATCTGCTTAGCGAAACGAGCAACAGGTCCAGTCACTTATGAATAGCGTCAACTTGAGTCTTGATGCGACGAAGGATATAACCCTTCATTCAGTCATATACTGGGTCAAACAACTTACCTTGGTAGATCTCGCTGAAGACGACTACACCAGGAAATTTGGCCTTGGGATAGTTGGGCACCGTTGGGTGCCAGGTAAACACGCCTGGAAACATCAGCGATTGGAAGACTTGGAGGTTCATTTCCTGCTACATACGCATGTTTCCGCCATCCTTGGTGGCTACATCCTTGTAAGATTCTTCGATCAACATCTTAATGATTTGAAAATGATGATTGTTGTTCGGTGACTCTGCAGCATTCGCTACGAACAAAGCACTTTGAACCCTGAATGGCTGGATGTCGGTACGAAGCGTGGAGCGTTTACTTATCGAACAGTCAAGTAGGGTGATACATGCTGCTAATTGGACTTGGAGACACAATACTGTATACTTACCTGACCCTTAAATGTGCTGACCCATAAGTATCATTCCAGATAATCAGTTCTTTTGCTCTGCCATATTCGGGTATCTCTATGGTCAGATGAACCAGACATAGTTGATGGAGCATGACCAAAAGCAGGTGCTTGGCATGCGGCAACTAAGAACTTCTCTGACGGCCTTTATCGCATGTGACGTGCGAGGGGCCGCCATCTCGGTGTCTCGGAGCGATGAGCAATTGCCTCCCTCCTCGCTATCGCCTTTTCCTTTCTCTTGAACCGTCTTGTCGACACCCTCTGGGCCGGTCGGAAGATCGCAACCTCCAATTCTACATATACGCCACTCGCAGTGTGTTCAGTCTCTTCGTTGAGTAGAGTTTTGCTTGTTCGACCGCGGCAGTGTCTCTTCTTTGACGCGTTTAACGACATCATCTCGGCTTCTCTCTGCATCCGCCATGTCTTCGAACCCGCAAACCGCTCTCTCGGCCAAAGCATTCAACCCCTCCAAATCTGTCGGCCTCTCAAATCAATCAACACCATCGATCTCACAGACCAACGCCTACTTTGGAGAAGTTCTTGGTCAACGTAGAAGTGGCGGTTCAGGCAGCTCCAACGCCGCTAGCTCGAAGCCATCGTCGACCCCGCGCAGCAACCAGAGTGCCAAAGCAAAGCACAAGCAATCGAAGAAGTTTAGACTCGCGGATGAGGATGCTCTTGCTGAATCCGTAAGTGACACAACCATCCAGTTAGCAAGCTTCCACCTTGCTCACTTTGCCACAGGCCGCCATGCAATCCACCAGCAGTCGTAAGGGTCAGACCTCTATCACTCATCTCATGAACTTTTCCCTTCCGCCACGCCCTCAAGCACATCAGCACAACTCCAGATATGCCTCGGGTCGTCCTCGACGCAACCCCACCTGGGGTTTAGGCTCAGGATATCATGCTGTGGATAAGGCAAGGTATGTTTTCTTGGATCCTTCGCTCTTCCTCGACCCTGCTAATTCTTTCTAGATACGTTCACGCCAACTATCGTTTTGTTGTAGACCCTCGAGCCGACTATCGGGCTCAACGCGTCGATGCTGATATCCACATTGACTGGAACAATGTTCTGCAGATTCTTGTTTCGACCGAGTCGCAATCTTCCGCTTGCCCCATTTGTCTGGGTACACCCACCGCCCCAAGAATGGCCAAGTGTGGTCACATTTTCTGCTTGCCTTGCTTGATTCGGTACATGCATTCAGATGATGGCAATGCTTCTGGAGCCGATAAGAAGGCACGCTGGAAGAAGTGCCCGATCTGTTACGATTCCATCTATGTTTCAGAGACAAGACCGGTTCGTTGGTATACTGGTGCCGAGTTTGAGCCCCCGAGAGAGGGTGATGACGTGGTACTGCGTCTGATACAACGTCCTGCTGGCTCCACCCTTGCCATGCCTAGAGAGAGCCCCGACGCACTTGGAAAAGGAGACGACATTCCCTGGTTTTTTGCTGCCGAGGTTATGGATTATGCTCGTGTCATGAAGGGCGGTGAAGACTACATGCTTGCTCAACTGGACGAGGAGATTCAGAATGTCAGGGCTATGGAACAAGAGGATGAAGTCATGTTCGGAGATGATACCCAATGGACCAGCAAAGCAGTACGCAACCTGAACGAGTCAAAGGAAAGGATCAAGGGCATTGGAAACCCACCTGCAGCACCCAAGAAACCAGAGGAGCCGGAGCAAAAGAAGCCAGCCATCCAGTTCAACCAGACTAACGATGGAGTACCGGAAATGTATGGCATTCAACAGGCCTTGAAATCCGGCCAGAGTTTGCCGAACGGACAGCCTGGATCAACGGATTCTAGCGAGAAAGAGCCCACTCTTAAGCAGGACGATCCCACGACTAGCATTCTCTCGACGTCTCTGGCCGAGTTCCGTGCTCGCCAACATGCAGAGCGTCAACCGGACACTTACTTCTTCTACCAGGGACTTTTACATTACTATTTGTCTTCACTGGATATTCGTATTCTGAAGGCAGCATTCGGAAGCTACGACAACTTCCCTTCCTCAATACTTCCCCGAGTTGAGCGGGTGTCGACAGGCCACATTGTCGACGATGACTTGCGTAAGCGAGTCAAGTACCTCGGACACTTACCCTATGGCTGCGAGGTTACCTTCCTGGAATGTGACTGGACGGACACTGTTCCGCCAGCAATCCTTGAACAGTTCCAGGGCGAGATCGAAAGACGTCGCAAACGAAACACAGACAAGGAAGCACGGGAAGAGAAGGAACGTGTTCGTGCAGAGAAGGCTGAAGATCGAGAGTTCGCAGCCGCTCGGCGAAGAAGGATTAGCATCCCAACCGAAAGCAAGTTCCGACCAGACGACTTCATCCCGCTGGGCGCGAACGGTTCCGATGCAGCAGGTTCCTTCGATGGCCAAGGATCATCCTCATCACCACCCTGGAGCAACGGCAGCCGACCACAAGGCTCTGCTTACGCTTCCCTCGCGTCGCCCGGCACAAGCCCAGCTGCGTCAAGGACAGTATGGGGCACCAATGCAATCGCGT
>Ga0058697_10000353_pt1 | contig 20942 bp, 16 predicted proteins | sample AgamicAsMae_FD_66619 | JGI IMG/M metagenome (GOLD analysis project Ga0058697, IMG submission 66619) | Agave microbial communities from Guanajuato, Mexico - As.Ma.e | ecosystem: Host-associated > Plants > Phyllosphere > Phylloplane/Leaf | place: Guanajuato, Mexico | collected 2012-06-04
GTCCGGCTCACAACATGTTTGCATTCGGCCGAATCGTAAACTATACTAAAGCCTCCGTTAGCTGGCAACAACCACGATTCTTTTTCTCTTCTTCAACCAAAGCAGCAAGACCATGCTCGAAGATCCCTGAGATCAGAAGAAAGCAATACGACAGCGCTAATGCGTCGTTCAGGGCAAAGTATGCTCAGGATCAAGCATTCAGAGAAAAGCGCGTCAAGAGGTTACAAGGGTACAGACAAATGGAGGGCGACCACGAGAAGTATGTTCTCAGACGACGAGATGCCTTTCTCAAGTGGGTTATCCGTGGATTGAATCGAGATGTTAGGCGCACTTGGCCGACGCATACGCCAGAGATCAGCTCGGTCAGAAAGACAAGACGCTGTGCTGAGTGTGACTTCTATCGGCACAAGAAACTTTGGTGGAAACGAAACGGCACAGATGATTCTTTTGATGTACGTATTGACCGTTGCTGATTTATACGGGGCACAAAATCATCATCCTTTCCCGATTTTTGCCAACTCGGGACTATGCTGACTTGGCTGTCCGTCTATAGTGTAGTTCGTGCTTTGTAGAAGACTGGTCAAGAGTTCGTCTGATTGGCTATGAACATAAAGAATATCCACCAAGAAAACGGGCCAAGAGCGAGCAAAAACCAGACACGCCCTCAGACGAGACACCTGAGCAAGTCAGATCTTCAACAGAGTCAAGGCCTTGAGCAAAAGCGGAGGCAAGTCAACATGTGGAGACTTCAAGGCCTTTTCCTTCGCTCCGTGTCATAGCATGTCCGACACCACCATCATTTTGTTTATTACAGCGCTAGCACAACGCTTTGGGCTGGGAACTCTTGCAAGCATGCCTTCTGATTGCATCATTGCCGGACCTGTCTCGAAAGCCTCGATCGAGTGGAGTCTACAGCTATCTACTACAAACTCGCTGTCACGATACGAATATGTACCGGAATTTTCGTTTCAACAGGATTGAAGTCCTACACACACAAATCTTTACGCCAATCTACATGGGCACTTTGGGCACCAAAGATCGATATACAACTTTGTACGCCATCGCCAGGTCATTTGACTTCCTAACTTGGCATCGATGACATGGCCTGAACGGATAACAAACAAATCCAAGCTCGACACGAAGACATGGCTACAAGATCTACAAAACTCGCATCAGACACATGTAACAAGTTCGGGATCATGACAGCTTTCGACTTGCAACAAAAGACATAACGAATTTCATCGAACTACCAAAGAATCCTTGTTCAAGCAGTCAATTGCGAGGTCCACTATCCCGCCTATACATTGAGTAAGGATTTTAGAGCGAGAGCTCATCTGAAGCTCCTGCTAGTTCTCTCCCATTGTTATATGTCGAGTTTGCATCTTTCCACGGCCGAATAGCACTTGATTACATTCGACGCAACCATATACGGTTCGAGCAAGAATGGTGTTTTCTCATGAGTACGCACAACAAACGAGAAAGGACCTCAGAACTTATACGTCCTCAAGAGATAAACCTTGCTATCCATCTCAAAGCAAGCTGACTCGGCATGGCGACGAACATTGTCTTGTGTCTCTTTACAAGCAAGCGAGTTTGCAACTCGAAAAAGATCACTTGAGTTCACATGGCACACGAGAGAAGTACAAATGTAAGGATTGTCATTCTTGAAATTGCCTATCTGCTTTCTGCGTCTACAAAGGCCAGGTTGAGCTCAATGCAGGGAGGGCTTGGGCTGTGAATGTAGACGAGTGTGTGAGAATAATGGATGATAAGCAGGTATGGTTGGTTGAGAATGCTTATGTCAATTGGATGTTGTTCTTATGCAGAGCACTCGTCTGCATCCCTGGATCTCTTGAATCCGTCGTTGTCGAAGTCACACCTCTCATGCCGCTTCTCAGAGGATGGACATGTCGATAGCTTCGATACCTTTGAGAGGCACATACTGGAGCCTTGTGCAATCTCCGAGTCGCAGCTAGGTTCAGCAGTATTTAGTGTATGTGCGAGCTGTCTTTGGCAAGGGTATACGTACAGAATCAGGTGTGTCGCCATCGAAGACGATCCTCTTTTCCGAAAGGTCGTAAGAGTTGGATACCATGCGCAAGCGATAGTCGTCTGTCTTCGGGAACTTGGCTTTGAGCAATGCGACAAGCTGCCCAAAACGCATGGTCCTTCGCATTTTGATTTGCAGCAGTTTCCGTTCGCGGCTGTAGCTGTATTCCATGACGTGGTATTCCACTTCCAACAAGAGTGTGGGTGTGAAATCTTGGACTCCATGGATGGTCGAGTAGCTTCTGATAGACTTCCAACAGTCAGTTTTGAGACGATTTTCGCTGCGTATGTTGACTTACTGTTGTGGGAGTCATTGTGCCAGTTGTTGATGTGGCGATGCTCTCGTCGTCTCCAAACATTCTTTCGGTCAAGCTGTTGATGATCTCGTCGATGATCAGCAATCTGTGGGAGTCTGGAGACGGAGACATTTTTATACCTCTCAACCAAATAGTCAACTCAAAGACTGTCTCATCCTTCTTTCAAGTCATGGGGTCGTTTTCATCAAGCTTTCATTGTGAGCATGAATGCAACTCCGGCATCGTACGACTGCGCGAATCTTCCAGCAAAGTCCATACTAGCCGCGTGTTGCGCAAGTTTTCACCCCCAAAACAAACGTGTCTTTGGATCATAAAGGATCCCTCTCTCCTGCAGAAACACAACATGGTCTCTTCCTACACCAGAGAACATCCACCCTTGACCATGAACAAAAAGATAGATGATATGGGATGCCAGTCTGACGATGGCATCTCAAATGTCCCAAAGACCGTCTTGGTAGGTATCTCTCACGAGCTTCATCCAGACAATGACGGTTCTATCATGACTATGGAAGACGTTCTGAACGCACGCGGAGTAAGTACAGATATCGAAGACGACAAGCAGACGGTCGTTTACTAATCATGTGCAGTCGCCCGATGATTGGATCGCTGTCAATACTTCGAGCCGTACACCAGCACAGTCTGATTCACAACAATCACACAGGACGACCCTACAGCGCCAGCTACGGACCCCGGCGCGCGTATCTGCATCAGCAGCAGAACGCACAGAAGACCCTACTGAGCGCAAAATCCGTCACTATGAGGCCCTGATCGAGACACTCACAGCAGCGAGAGACTATGCCACTAGCAGGTACCAGAAGGCTGAAGCCGCCGCTTGCACCGAGAACGAGCGCTTCCAGGAACAAATGGGGTTTGCCAATCGCGCTGCAGAGTCTGCAAGAGCCAAAGCCGATCAGGAGATGGCTCTTCTCAAGGAGCAATCCTTGCAAGTCTACGAGATGATGCAATCCGACAGAGACCAAGCACTGCAGGACCTTTCGGAAGCAAGAGCGCAACTCGCTGCGATCGAGATGCAAGGGCACGATCGTGCTTCTTGCCAGAAGTGCCACGCTCTCATGGATAAGCTGCATCGCACGAGGACAGAGCTAGAAACTGAGCTGGACGACGTCAGTCGAGAGCTCGAGACAACTATGGGTCTGGTCGATAGCAATGAGAACGAACTCATCGCCGCTGAGGAGACAATCAACAAACAAGGCACACAGAACACTGAGCAAAGGGCAGAGATTGATCGCTTGAACTCGAAACTTGCTGAGCTCCATGCAGTATCAGAGCGCCTGCCGGACAACGCTGGAGATAAGGAGGCTACTATCGAAGAGTTGATCGAGCATACTGATGCCGCCAAGCAATTCACCTCTGGTCATCCGCTCGTCATGCGTATCGACGTATGGGTTGGCGGAGAACACGGTACAGATACGGAACTCGCTCTCGTCAAGATGAACCCTGATACACCATTCAAGGTCGTCTTGGAGGACTTGCGTCATCATAATCCACTGATGGCGCTGAAGCAGAAGGATACCGGCAGGTACATCTTCGAGTCGGACACTCCAGCCCACGTAAGTCATATGATGCTTCTGCGGTTTGTTTCTGTATACTGACAACATCCAGTTGGGTGTGAAGGATGGAGAAGAGTTTGTGTTCATCCAGCAAAACGATGAGCCGAATTTTATGCTGGATGCAACCATGGAAGGTGTGAAGTGTTGGAGAGGTAAAGACAGCAGAGTTTGATAGATTGTCTTTGCACGTTTTAGTGTATATTGCACTCTGAGAGCCTGGCGGTCATCCGGACAGATTGTCGACGAACGAAGTTGGAAGGGAGTGATGGCATTACGGTTCCCGGCTACCTATACCAATTAGTATCCAACAACAATGCAAAACATATCTCAACGAAGTACCGAGACACGTTCTCAGAAACAACATCGTGTAGAGGCCATGCCCTGTATGGCTGAATTTCGTTTGATGGATGTAGCCTCACCCATCGTTGAACAATTTGTGATGATAGCAAATGGGGCCAGAGATCTTGTGTATAGGAAAGGATGAGAGGGTAAGATCGAATTGTTGCTGTTGGGGCTGCGGAAGTCACAAACGACCGAGTCCCCGTTTAGTACCTTTCTTGTCGAGGACAAACACACATGATGGGAAGGAGCATCCAAGACTTGCAAACGTCAGCGCTGATGACAAAAGTGAAATTACATACCGCTATATAGGCCTCGCGACACGGGTATACAGTCTATAGAACAAAATATCGACGACAACAACAACAGATGCAACTATTTACAACTTCTTCTTCACCTTCCCATCAACTTGACGAGACAAGGATCAACCTTTGAGATCGCCCTTAAAACCACCCTTGCTCTCATGTGTAAATCTGTAGGCAAAAGTGACCGTGACAGCAGCGAACAACAAAACGCACAATGCGCTGGGGCCCCATTTGTCGTGGTAGGTGATTGCGCGACGGTTGCGGATTGACTGCACACGGTAGAGGTATAGTCCCATGCTGTAGCAGATGGCGAACAAGGCGACGATGGTGAAAGCCCAGGCGGAAGCCAAAGCAGTGGCGTCACCAAAGTTGAGCAAGGTGGCAGCGATACTGCCGATGATGATACTGAACTCGAGCTATGATGTTTATTAGTACTAAGTCATGTGAGAATATGGTCGAAAATGCTTACCCATGAAAGGAATGTACGTTCGGCTGCGAAGAAGACCTTGGGCTCAACACGCACTGGCACGTGAATCTTCTTGCCCTTGGGAGCTTTGTAGCGCTTCTCACGGATCTTGTCGTTGTTTCTCGCGCTGGGGATACCCATGGAGGCATCTCCGTTTGAAGGCATAGCGGTAGGCTTGGGTACGGGTGTGGCAAGTCTGAAAGCGGTCGCCAGCTTGTCGCCAACCTTGTCAGCATAATGCGTCAACAGCTTGCGACGATATGTCCAGCCGCCGATACGCTTTGCTTCCTCGAGATCATCGTCCTCATCGTCACTGTCGTATAGTGGGTAGTCGTCTTCGTCAGCAGAGGGTCTGGCGGCCAAACGCTCTTCCTCGTCCAGCGAGTTGGGGTCGGCGCCGCCGTTAGTGGTACCGTAGTCCATGCGCTGAGCAACCTCGTGCTGCTCAAGGGCATCTCTGGCAGCCCGCAGACGACGATAGTTCTCGTCGTCACCGTTGGGTAGGTTGGCAGCATCTTCCATCTCATCATCGGTATCATCGTCCATCTGCCCGCTAGTAGAGATGTCTGTGCTTTGGCCAGGACGCTCAATACCAAAGCGGTGTGAGACAGGCTTGCGAATGTCGACATCCATTTGAGGCATCCAGAAAGGCAAAAGGTCAATGCGGGTAGGGTTCAGAGTTGCGGTGCCGTGAATGAACTTGGAGAACTTGGGCACAGCCTCGACCAAGTGAGATGCGACGAGCTCACGAATCCACTCGGGAGGCTGCTGACCAGCCTGTGTCTGCAGCTTGACTTCAAGGACAGCGTAAGGGAAGCGCTCAACATCCTCAGCAGGCAACTGGCTGAAAGGCCAGTCGATACCGATGTCCATACGGCGCCAGTTCTTGCCGGTACGTTGACGTCCATCAAGATTGTCCTCGCGAGTCATGGTCAACTCGGTGTCGAGCGAGACACGAACACGGGCATCGCCAGGCAACTGGAAGGCAGTACGGTTGTAGAAAGAGCGGGTGACGGGTTCCAGCTTGCGTGCGATGACACGGTATTGAACTTCTCTGGCGAGTTGCTCGAGGTCAGCGATCTCCTTCTCGCTCTTCTTGCCATCACGGTGCATCTTCTCAAAGGCCTGTTCGACAGTGTAGTCACCGCGCATGAATGCGTTGACGTTCTTCTCCTTGAGTGCGAACCGAGCCTTGACTGATTTCTCGCCAGTCCAGTCCTCTCTGTGTGTCTTGCGCTCGACGAAGATGGTGTCGACGTTCATATCACCGTACCATCTCAGACGGATAGCCTCTGCACCTTCGGTCTTCTTGAGACGGCCCTCATACAGCTCCCAAGTGTCTGTGTTGTCGTAGTAGATGGACGAAATGGCCGAATCCTTGATTTCAAACTCCTTGCTGGGGTTGAAGACCAAGACAGGCAAGTGCTTGAGGATAATGAGCTTGAGCTCAGTGATGTTGTCAGGGTGGACCCAGTACTTTGTTGTTTGACGGACGAAGTTTTGCTGGCTTCCTCCGGCGGACGAATCACCCTTGGTGGGGTTGCCGCGAGTGCGGACTTGGTCGTAGAGCTGTGACAGACGAACGATGGAGGCGTCGTAGTTGTCTTTGAAGAAGGGCTTTGCGTTGAGACGAGCGGCGAAGAGGGGTCTTAGCTGCTGATCGGGGTAGAGCTTGTCGTGCTTCTTGATAATCTTCTGGAAGCCAGTGTAGTTGAGCTGGGTGAACTTTGCCAGGTCGTGTACGTCGGCGATGATGTCTGACAGATCTTCCTCGAGCATTCCAAAGTCCTCCTCGCTGGGAGCCTCCATGTTGGACTGCTCATCCTCTCCTTGTTGTAAAGCGGCCTTTGCACGAGAGATGACGTCTGTGACTTCACGTTCGCTGATCTTGATGCGACGCTGGATCTCACCGCTCTTGACTTGCTGGAAGTTGGAGACCTTGTCTAGCTCGGCCTCAAGCTCGCGGTAGAAGCGGGTTTCGTGTTCGTCGGTCCATGTCTTGTCGGGAGCGCTGGGGTTCTCGGAGGTCGACTTTGACTGGAGCTCAGGCTGGAGGAGTCTCTTAAGCTCGTCGTATGAGATGTAGTAGTAGTACCAGTCCTTGATCAAGGAACTCTGCAGCTGCTGGCCGAACCTGTCGAGCTGGGTTAGCTGTTGTTTGCGTTGGGTGGGGCTGGCTGGTAGCCGTCGGTCGTGTGTTACGCACTTCATGGTTGTCTCTCGGGCGCGCGCTTCCTTGCAGCAATTTGCGATTGGAGAACAATTCCTTTGTCGTGCAGTACTGCTCCCTTGCAGAATTGGTATGCCAGGCTCTCGATTGAAAAAATCGTGGACAAAATGCGCAATGCGTCCTTGACGAATAAATCAATCCTCTCGAACTGCTCGTGCCTCTGGCCAATCAGCGCTCGCACGTGTTCTTCCAGACAAGGCCGCCTTGCTTACTTCCGCTCTCCACTCTTTTCCTGCCACTCCGAGCGTCATCAAGACAACCACAGCCAACCAGTGACATGCTTTCGTATATTACATTGCACCTCTGTACAGAATATCACCATTGAACATGCGCAGGATTTGTTTGTATCACAGCTTTTTTCATTTTCTGCAATTCTTGTTTTATCCACCTCGTCCATAATCCCATATCAAGCAGAAGCCAGTCCTTGCCTTGTCTAATCGTCCGAATTCGTTGCATGATAGCCATCCGATCATCCCATTTCCATTTCCTTCCCGAATTCTACATCATATGCCAACCCCCATTCATTGTTCACATTTGTCAAAGTAGTCATTCAATGACTGACATTTCTAAGAAGAGTAGGTGGCGTAAGTCTGACCGAAGGTCGAGGGCTCGGTACCGCTGATGAGGGCGCCATCGGAAGCCATGAAGTAGCTGTAACGCTCGACGAACGATTGGCTGTCCATCCAGGGCATGACATCCTCGAGGAAAGTCGAGATGTCAGCGTTCGAGGGGTTGCCAGTAGGGGCAAACTCAGTGACCCAGACGGGCTTGCCGCCAGCAACATCAGTGGCGTTTTGAACGTGCTCCTTGAAGTAGGCGGTGTTGGAGGCAGAGTCGTACCAGTGGATGGTGACGAAGTCAACCTGGCAATCATCGCAGGCCTCGAGGAAAGCAGCGAGCCAGTTGAGACCCATGCTACCTCCACCGTTGGTAACAGCAGGAGCACCAAGCTTAGCCTTGCCAGCGAAGGGCATCATGTAAGTCTTGTAAGCGGAAGCGGCATCCTCGGGAGACATGTTGGCCTGAGAAGTCATGTCGGGCTCGTTGAAGGACATCAAGTGAGTGGCACCATTGGCAATGGCGCTGGTGGCACGCGAGTTCCAGACATCAGTGTGGCTCAGGCCCCAAAGTAGAGGGACGTAGTTGAAGCTGCTGGACAGACCGGCGCTGTCAGAGTCCCAGTTGTAACCCCAGCTGACCTGGGTGCTGTCCTCGAAGCAGGTCAGGAGGGAGGCAGTGTTGTAAGCAAGACCACGCTTTCCGTTGCCAGTGCTGCTAGAGGTGGGAACGGCTGAAGAAGAGGTCGAAGAGGCCTTGGCAGACGAGCTGACAACGACGGCAGAAGTAGGGGCGACCGCGACGGTGGAGCTGGTGCTGGCGCTGGTGCTGGAGCTGGTTGAAGTCGACACAGGAGCAACAGAAGTAGCACTGGAAGGTTGAGCAGCAGCAGTCGAAGTGCTGGCAGCGGCAGTGGAAGAGCGAGTCCACTTGCGGTGACCCTTGTTCTGGAGGTCGAGGTCAAGGTCAAGGGCAGAAGCAGAGCTCTCGGCAACGATCACAGAGCTGCTGCTGGGAGTAGCGCTGCTCTCCACGACCACAGAGCTGCTGAGGGCAACAGCGCTGCTGAAAGCGACGGCAGTGCTGTTGACGTCGGCAGAGCTGGTGTAAGCCTTGGTGCTGAAAGTGGTCTGGACAGGAGCGGCCTCGGCGGAGGTTGCGTGAACGGTAATGGTAACACGGTTGGTGTGAGTAATGCTCACAACAGAGCTGGTGCAAGTGCTGGTGCTAGTACCCTCGGGAGCAGCCTCAGAGGAACCAGTATGAGGGCCAACAGCGGAAGGGTGGACGAACGAATGACCAGAAGGCAGGCCAGCGGAGGCAGCAGTTCCAGTGCCCCAGATACCGGTAGCGTTAGCCATGCCATAGGGAGCGCCAGTGCCAGTAGCAACACCAGAAGAGCCGAAGAAGTGCTTGTTGTGGTGGTGGTGCTTGCCGTGGTGCTTTCCATGGCCGAAGCTGGGGACAGCGACAGCAGAGCCGGCAAGGGCCAGGATGGCGAATTTGGTGTTGATAGAAGACATCTTTCAAGAGGAGTGATGAAAAGGATAAAGAACCTTGGATATCTTGTTTGAATTGGAAAGGGCGAAAAAAGTGCTGCTGCTAGAGCGCCTTGAACAAAAGCCTACCAGGGCTTTTGGGTTGCTGAAAGAAAGAGAGTGATGTCTGTACAGACGAGAGAACGAAACGAGCGAATGCTCTTGAAAGAGAGTGAATGGTAAGGCGGACGTGGTTGGGAGGAAGGAAGGACGAGGACAGAGTGCGACGGCTAGATAGTTTTATAAACACGCACCTGGCGGAATATCCGTTTACCTTTCACAAGATGCGCCTCACGACAAACGCTTCACATGGACCCGTGCTCTCGTCACTTCCGTCTTCACATGCAGGACGGCAAAAGTTACAACAAAGCCAATTCAAGGGGTAAAGAGACCACGCAATCAGGTACCAAGTTCCACATGGTGTACTACAGAATGAGAAAAAGAGCCGCGGCGCACAGCTAATCGCAGCACACTGGACCGGCTGTCACATCGGGCCTAGAAGACAAGGGGCACTCAGATGCCATTCGCTGACATGGGGCTTGCACGGATCACACATAACGTGCTTGCCGGCGCATTTGGAAAAGCTTGTATATGGCGCCTACGACTTGAATTGGTACTCTATCGTCCATGTACGAGACTCAAAAGACGTTTCATGACGCCTTGCCAATTAATCACAACGAACTTGTTCACATGTTGACAATTTGGAGAAGGAGGAGGGTGAAACAAACCGCCCACCGTCCACACCCCGATGTCCGGAAAATCGGCCAAGGAAACGCGCAGAGGCTTTCGTTTCAGATTGCGCCCTCGACGGCCCGTCGGAAGCAGCCCGACAACCTTCTCCAGGAGCCGAAATGATTGACAGGGGCAAGAGGTCCAGCCGAGCGATGCTCAACCATTGTCGACTTCTTCAGCTGCTCAACAAGAGCACTACAAACATGTATCGAAGATCAATTGTTTACCCTGCCCATGCTCTAGAATCGCGCATGCGATGGATCCACCTCCAATATCAACCACGTGTTGACCGCACGGGAGATTTCGATGAATTTTCCTATTTGAACTTTGAAGAAAAGAATCATCCAAGCGGCTCCACCACACCACACAAAGTCCGGACTGCATGCGGCGCCCGAGGAGGGTAGAACAAGCCTACATCAGCCACCAAGATGCATTCGCAATCGCGGCACACACAGACATCAGAACCTCACCACATGGCAGAGTGAAAACAGCGATTAGCTCGACAAGTGTGTGTGGAGTCTCAACGACAGGCAGAGAATACATGGAAGAGTTTTTGCCTTTGATTGCCCGACAACGACCTCTAGTCGCTATCCACTACTCAGCTCGCCTTGTCCTCGGCGGCATCCATCAAAGTACCATTGTACCTGGACTAAATTCAAAGAGCGGCTCAACCCGAGGAAGGCCATAGACTCTTCTGCTCATATAACGCGATCAAGAATATTGTTGCTGCATGCTGGCGACACTTGGCTGAGACTGACGGGTCTGACAGCTGTTGAGGTGGATATCCGCTCGAGAGGAATCCAGGACGTGGTCGGGCAATCTCGACATGCGGAAGCGACAGCCTTGCCGTCCCGTCTTACCTCTATCCGCTTAAACCTGCATCGGTCAACAGCGATTTGGTGCAATGCTTACACGTCTGCTGTCCAATTTGTGCAAGGCTGCTTCACCTTGCATCAGGCACAATCATTTGTCGCCAACCTATGGTCGCTGCTTGCACAATGTACAGCACATCGAGCATGGAGGTCAGCTACGGTCTCCTTGCCGAGACTTGTAAAGCGGCTATGTCGTGGTGTACCGAAGTCTACATTCTGCCGCATGAATCGATTACCCAGCCCACTCTCGGCCTGACCTTCTTCGTGTTGGAGGAAGCTCTGGACTCTGAGAACGATATCAATCTCTTGCGTCTGTTGAGTACGCCATCCAGAATATGCCAGATAGAGCTAGCTAGCTATTCTACTATGACGACTCGGATGAAAGACGGCGTGTTGCGTTCTATTCTCGTTCGATATGCCGGTGGCTCAAGCCGGACCTCTTACTTGGTGCCTTTCTCATTACATCCTAAGCTTAACACAGCAAGATGGGTTCGGGAGCATCTTGTTAGGCATTCATCTGCCCATGATAGTACGAGACAAAAACCAGACTGTATTGTGGATGATATATTGTCGTCCATCTATGAGGGCAGGGTTGTCCGCGCATCAAGTCTATCGGTCCCCTCTCTCTAAACTCCGTAAAGATCGTCCTGGTGCTCCTCGTCCCATGCCAACAATGCCTTCTTGCACTCCTCTCTCCTAAACTCGTGTGGCCATCCATGCTCCCTGATGATCCTCCGCAACTGTCTATGATTCTCAGCGTTCATCTCCTCGTCCCACACTTTCTCTGACGACGCAACCCAATCCAAGACCTCAAATTTCTTCCTCCACTCGGCCAACAGCTCTCCCAGCAGTCTCGTCTCACCGCATACATTACGCCACGCACGCGGATCATCATCTTCATAATTGACTTCTGGCTCCATACTATCGTTATGCGCCCACTCTGTCACCGTGCCTACTAATTATCAGCGTGTTTCGATTTTACTTAATGGGACGAATCACCATCAGTAGTATCAAGTAACCACCAGCAACCTGAATACTGATCCCGGCTCATGGTAAGCGGTACCACCCAGCTCTTGATTTTCTCCTCGTCATCCTCGTACTGATCTGGAGTCAACTTCTCCATCGCATCTCCATCAAGCGGTTCTGTGAACGGCGCGACCGAGTAGTCAATTGTGAAGGTCTCGAAGGCAATCGTATACCCCTTCGCCAAGCCAGGATTTCGCAGATACGGGAGGTGTTTGAGAAGCGCAATCACCGTATCGTTTTTGCCTAGTGATGCGAAGTTTGTTGCAGTGATGTTGGGCCAGCCGGCAGCTGATGGGAAGACGATGTCGGATGCTTCAATGTATGGCAATTTGCTGAGGGCGTGGTAGTAGGTTGATAGAGCTGTCTTGATGGCTTCGGGGTCGTAGATTAGGACTCTGTCGTCGAGACGGGGATCGGGCAGGTTGCGGGTGGTCATTATCCGCGATGGTGCGAAGAAGTCGAGTACTTATCCCTTCGCTCGTAGTAGAGGAACCTCCACTTCAAAAGTGTCAATCTGCTTATGAATAAAGACACAGGAGATGGTCAGACTTAGCATCAATTTACTAGTTTGCATAGAATTGTTTGTTAGCTGGAAGTAGTAGTATGATATGGCATGGCATACAGCCGGGATTCTACCGATCCCATGTATCGTTCGCTCTGCCTTCGAAGGTTGCTTCCGCGGCTGTTGATTCATCGCATTCACCATGCTAAGTCCAATCAACAACCTCTCCGCTCAAACTGCTCAGGGCTTCAATCTCAATGGGCCATACATATGGGTATGATGGACTTAATCATGAGGAATCGACTTTGCTGAGACGATGTAGCGAATCTTGGGCCTTCTTCTACGCGAACACAGATAGCTTGACTTTTGATGAATCACGATCTCTGGATGTCGGATTGGAAACCAATCTCCAAGATCCTGAAGTAACATCAACCGCGCGTCCTCAGTCGCTACAGCACACAATACCATCGGACAATGCAACCAGAGCCGAGATCCAAATACTACAGCAAGAACTCGATGAGAGAAGACAAACATTGTAAGGGCATATCAATTCCACCACAGTATGAAGGTGCTGACACGAGCCAAAGGCAACCTGAAGCTCTGTCCGAGCAACAGATCCAGATCCCCCCACCATCCCCTCGACCAGCTCCACTACCCCAACCGACAAACAACAGCGATCTAAACTCGGTTGGGCTTCATCGTTGCTGGGATCCATGTTGTAATGGTCGCACCTTCTCTAACAAAAGCAATTTTGCTAGACACCAACGAGAGAAGCGGAGAGGTAGAGACGCCGCAGATTTAAAATGTTCTTTTTGTGGTGTTGGATTTACTCGGGCTACCGCGAGACATGCGCATGAGGCTGAGCGGAGGTGTCGAAATAGTGGTGGTAACATGTCTGCAGATAGATGAGTCCAGAGATATGTGAAAGAACATACAAGTCCTATGTTGAGCACGTGTGGAGCGTCGCAGTTGCTTGTGTAGATGATAGGATGAGGCGAACGCGCGCCAAATAGATATACAGCAGTGCAATTCGTTAGGGACATCCCAGCAGTACACAGACAGTAGACCTCGAGTACACGAGTGAGACGCGATTCCGATCGATACACATCAAGTACAGCTGAAAACATGTAAAAGGTCATATCGTGCAAGAGGCGACGACCATGACCACTTTTTTACGGCACATCAACAACCACCACAAAAAGAATCTCACGCATAAGAGAGGAGCAAAAGAAACCACCCCCCTGGTGGGAAAGAAACCGGCAGCCCCCGCGTTCTCTTATTTCGTCCAGTGTAATCCAGTGTGAAAATAATGTCCAGTTTAAGCGAGTGTGAAAGTAATGCCGCTCCTGAGGATTGAACCAGAGACCGAGAAGTTGGTGAAAGTCCGTTCCAGCCAGGTGGGCCAAACACACCTAGCCGAATAAGGCGGGACCCTTGCCTGGCTGGACAACAGCTTCTCTGGAAACATAGTATATAAGGGTAGAGGGAAGTGAAGGTGTCTTGGACAGGCGCATATCCTCAGCACGAGACGCTTTTGTCTGAGTGCCTTCCTGAACTATGCTCATCGCCCCTTTCCTCACGTCTTGTGATAGTCTTCTCGAATGTGTAAGCCAACTTACTGTGCACATCCATAGCGACGACGAATTTCGGAAAGCGCGCTGACACCGAGTGCTCCTACCGCTGATCAAACTTTTGTCGGATAATCTGAAGATGCGGTTCGCCAGCTGACACTCATACACATGAGTTCCAAAGTGGACCCTCCACTAGTCGTCTGCTGTGAAGTTGCTCCTCATCGCTGCAGTCGGCGGCCCCAGAGCAGTTTCCACGAAAACAGTATCAGGCACCACCGCTCGATACATCTCCAAAGCCGTCACCATCTCAAACCAAGCTGTAAAGCAAGGAAACCTCGATCTCCATGCCTTATCAAACACCTTCGCAAAACCAAAACTGACCAAACCAGCACAAAACAGATCAGCCAGAGTCAAGCAATCTGCCACCAGATATCTTCCGTCGTGCAAATGATCCTCGAATATTTGGATAACTTGATCCGTCTGCCTCTTTGCTTGTTCAATACCGTCTGGAGAGTAAGGTGCCACACCTAAGAGTGGGAGGATCCAGGCTGCCATTCTTTTGACGACGTCGGTGTTGCAGAGGGACATCCAGCTGACGATTTTGATGAAGTCCATACGTCCAGAGCCGAGTATCCTCGATTCGGAGTCTTGACTTGCTACTGTATGGCTAATTAGCTGCCCTGAGAGTACCGACAGATTCGTCGGTCCATACCGTGTAGTGCAATTGCCATACACTCGGTCAAAACTGTGCCATCAGAGCCAACAAAAGTAGGCGTCTTGCCCAATCTGTTTAGCTTCAAGTATTCTTCGGAAAGTCCAGTTTGTGGATTCGTCTCTACCACCTCGATATCAAAACTGATGGCATGGGCGACTGCAAGGATGCCAATAGATCTCGGACCACCCTACTGAGCGAATAATATATCAGCTATCTCGCTCTCTGCACAATCAGCTGGAGGTCATTTACCTTGTAAGTGTATAGTTTGTTACGAGACATGTTGATGTCTACTCGGCTTCTTCATAACATTTGACAAATTGGAGATTTGTGATCTGTCGACCGAGCGACATTTTATCACGATCAGAAGTGATGGGGATGTCGTTGGAGCTCGGTCTGATCCCTCGGAGAGATTCTGCTGCTAACGGTGATCCGTCGGCATCATTCGGCATCCACAAGATCCTACATGATCCTTCTCTTAGTATCGTATTGTGAATAATCATTCAATCACTTCTCACGAAGGATGATACATGAAGCTGGCAAATGGTATCGCTTTATATTTGGATGATTTATCTTGTGGTTAGACCGTGGCCGTATTCCAGCTCGAGTAGATATGATCATTTTGGGACCCAAGGACAATACTGATCGTTACCTTCCAAATGTAAACACTACGAATGACAACGAAAGGCGAGCATCCTTCATCATGTCCTTGATCCGCCGCTAGTGATCCATGCTAGGAAGTCTGCAATGACTACATAAAGGATAGACTTGGGCCTCTTTGAATGTTGCTTCTCATCCACTTCTCATTATCAATTTCCTCACATCATACCACTTCCTCGCTTGAACCATTTGGCTTTGCTTCTTGATACATCCCATCCATTGAGCCCTGTATATAACAACTTCCACGCACGCCTCAGATATGGTCAGCCTCGACATCATCCGTAAAGCCAACAGTAGCCTGCGCTCCAGGCTATCCAACCCCGTGGCCCTCTTTGTAGGAGGAACCAGTGGCATTGGCCGAAGCACGCTACGCCAACTCGCTCTTAGCACTAGAGCCCCAACGGCCTATATTGTTGGACGCAATGAGAACAGCGCCAAACCGCTGCTCAAAGAGCTGCGTCAGCTCAACCCTCTCGGCTCCTACAACTTCATCGAAGCCGATGTCTCGCTCATCAGCAATGTTGATAAAGCTTGTGAGAGTATCAAAGAACATGAGAAAGCCTTGGACCTGCTTTTCATGACTCCGGGTGGTATCTCGCTGGTCGGACGTCGCGAAACAAGCGAGGGCATCGACACACTATTCGCACTGCGCTATTACGCTCGCATGCGCTTTGCCCAAAATCTGCTTCCACTACTGGAGGCGGCGGAGCCTCAAGCAGGACGTGTCATTAGTGTCCTGGGAGGCGGCTTCGAGGGTAACATCAACGCCAACGACCTTGACCTGAAGCACAACTACAACGTTGTGAGCTGCGCTATGCATTCTGTTATCATGACTTCGTTGGCGATGGAACATCTGGCCGCTTCGCACCGCGCCTCCTTTATCCATGCTTTTCCTGGCATAGTCGGGACGAACATCTACACCAACAGCTTCCCTCAACCGTTGGCTGCCCTGTACAACTACGGCATGTGGCCTTTGATGTACCCTTTCTCGGTCAATCTTGAGGAAAGCGGCGAGCGTCATCTCTTCCATGCTACGTCCGAACGCTACCCTGCCAGGAGTCCTGGGAAGTATGGTGCTGTTGCTTCTCATAAGGAAGATCGAGTAGCTATGGGCTCCGATCAAGTGCTCGGTAGCGGCGCATACTTGATGAACTGGAAGGGCGAGACGTCTGCAGCGGGCAAGAAGATGCAGAGACTGAGGGCGCAAGGTATGGCTAGAAGGGTATGGGAGCACACCACCGATCTGCTCAGTCGCACTGTGCGATAGATGCATGCACCATGATACATACAGTCTCAATCGAATAGTTGAATCATAGATTGTAGGTTGCCGTCAAAATCGAACGTACTCGTGTTCAAATCTGTTCCAAACCAATCTATCAGCTGGCTGGCATCCAGGCTCGCCGATGGTAGTGCGGTTTGTGCGAGATCCTGTGTGATGTTGCATTGACCTGTGCCTGACATACTCCATGCTAATAACTCTTCGTCGAATGCGGATAGCGTCGCTCGTCCTGAATTTTCGGAATTCTGGATACTAGGCATAGCCTCTCTGACAGTTCCGGGATGATTCGTGATCCCGCCTGGTCGGCCAGCAGAGTCATCACTCAATGATTCAGCCAAAATCCATACACTGAGCCAAGACAACTCGGAAGCGAACTCTTGATTACCACATTGTCGAAGCATCCTATGAAGCCTGCGGAGAGTATGCGACAACTTGTGGGCAGGCCACAGTGTACCCCAACCACTGAACTTTTTCACCAGACGCCCAAGGTAGTCCTCAGCCATGAGGTTCAAATCTCCATGGTTTCCAGGGCCTTTGGATGCAAAATGGAGTTTCACGAGCACTATCGCTGTGTGTGTTAACTGCACAAAGTATGATGTTGGGAGAGCACGTATCAGGGACACGTCTAAAGATAGAAACGCGTCGAGGAAAATGTGAGCGGCCGTGAGGCTCTCGGTGCACTCAGACCTACTGATGTTGATTGAGGTTCTGCCATCTTCAGGAAGTGAGGTGATGGCTGGTGTTGTGGTCATTTCCAATTCGTGGATGTAGAGCGTCACGAACTGTTGAGACAGCTTTAGTGAGTCTGCCTCGTGTCAGCCACTAGTCCAGTAGAGACGAATAAATGACAGGTACCATTCCAGATGCGCACTACAGAAGCCCACTCGGCTAGCTGACGCTTGGCGACTCTGTGAGTGACATTGACTGCAGTCGGACTAGAGGCGGAGGACAATTGTGCTTCAAACTCCTCCAGTATATATTGCAACCTCACCTGAGCGCACAGCACTTGGTCAGATACGCCCAGGATATCCAGACACTCATCCATATGCCGAGTCCACCGCACAACATTTGGTATGTGTAGCGCCATCGAAGCGCTGGCGATCATCAGCATAAAGTCTTCAAGGATGATCAGTGTGTGTACCTTGAACAAATGTAGTAGCACGCTAGCCACAGTCTCCTCACTTCCAGACTTGTGTATGGATTGCCCTTACCCATACCCATGACCATAGCCATGTTGGCAGCAGTATGACTGACCTGGAGAACATCCATCGGTTCTCCAGCCTGTGGGGCATCAAAATCTCTGTGCCACACTACTGTGATGATGAGAGCTTGCAACAAAGACACCCTGTACAGCTTGGTATCAAGCACGCAAGCAGAATATACCCGTACAAGAAGCTGTCGGACGTATCGCGCGACCTTCAAGTCATAGAAGCCGTCACCTGCCACATCTAGGATAGCGAGGAGTAGGGCGGGAGTAGTCCGGAGTACAGATTCTGCAGTTGCTTGTGGACGAAATGTCATGAAAGGGAAGTGTTGCAGCATGTTTTCGATGAAATGGCTAAAGATCAAGCTTATTGTCTCATCATCTATGGTGTCGCGAACAAACTTCTCGATATGAGCGTTGGAGCACTCATTCGGAAGTGAGACTGAGGCATTGTCAGTTCCGTTTGTTTCCAAGGAAGTAATCGCTGGTTGTGGGTCAATCGTGGTCGTTCTTTCCACGGCAGCGGCCTGAGTTGATGAAATGGTCGCATGTCGATGTTGCAAAACCTCGGTCAACGCATCTAGTCTTGCCCCAATATCATCGATAGATCTGCTGTCGGACTGTTTCTGTCTCTTGTTGGACTCCTCGCGTGGTACGCAATGTCTGCCTACCTCGCTACAGCGCAAACAAGGCCGATCAACATCTGGTTTCCGGCAGCGGACCTTGGAGGTACGGCATGCTTGACATGCTCGTTCTGCTCTTGCTCGAGTCTTGTCACGCGATGCCGGTTGTGCCGAGTCCATAGTAAATCATCTTTACGCGTTGGTATGAAGATATGCGGAACCGAAGACGCTCAGCGCATTTCGTGTGCGGGAACTAAAAAGATTATATCCGCTTTATTCCCGTGATGACCATTCGCACCTCGAAACTATGGTTTGCACACTTTAGCATATGCAGAGGGAAATGCAAAGAGATACTGAGCAGGTGTAAGATGAGTCAAGTCAGATTTGTCTCCTTTCTAGCTCTAAGCGGTCTATCTTCAAGCCACCATCACAAAACAGCACCAATATCATACAACTGAATTCAGCCATACAGCAAGATTACAATATCGACCTCAAGCTTGAGAGCTCAGGGCTCACAGCCTCCTTGCTCTTCAAGGTGAGCACAGCAGCCTTCTGTGCAATGTCTACTAATTCTTCGATCTTCGCATCCTTGCCTCTCTTAGCAAGGCCGGCGATGATAGTACCCAAGAAAGTATCTCCGACCCCGTTGACACTGACGATGTCCTTCTCGTCGACTTTCTCGGCGGCAGGAAACAATCGCATATAGACACCACCAACACCAGACGATTCCTCAGGCAGATTGAAGCAGCGACTGAGTATGTACGGCGAAGAAGCAGGATCTTGGAGACGCGAGTCACCAGCAGGAAGGATCTGAGTAAGAAGTACACCATCTGCACCGAGCTTAACGCATATCGTAGGAATGAAGGGTAAGAGTTGAATGGTCTGTTGTGGGATACCAGCATCGACGAGAGCAGAATTGGTTGCCATGGTCATCGCCACACGAGCACCTGTGGAAGGGATGCCTAAGGAATCGATGACTGCCCACCAATCCTGACGATCGAAGAATCCAAGCGAACTGGCTGCTGCGTACATAGCTGAGAGCTCCATAGAGTTGGGAGTTGACAGATGTATCGAGGTGTCAGGGAAGGTTCGCAGAGGGGTCTGCGAAGGGAGCTGGAAGATTTTGGGCGCCTTTGCAGTGCTTACAGGCTCAAAGGCAACATGCGCAGAGATAGACTTGGCGGCTTCGAGCCAACGAGCCAAAGACGATGGCTGCCAGTTTGCGTCCAACACTAGATGTGAGGGCTTGCTTTGCTGCAACTGTGGCAGCCAGAAGTCGTTGAGCATATCGCTCGATGTGGAAGTGGTTGTCGACGGTTGGCCTGGATGAGCTGCAGATTCGTCCAAGATGTTCATATCGGCCATAGCGATTACCAGATCTTTGCTCGTATCGTTGACTGCCACATACTGAGCCGTACTGCTGCCCTTGCGAATCTTGATACCAGTATTCTCAAGCCCTTCTGTTGTAAGTGCATCGAGAGCAGCTCTGCCCGAAAGGTCGTCGCCCACCGCACTGCAGAGACGAACTGGTTCACCTATAAGATTTGCTGCGCGGGCAACATTGTGAGCTACACCACCTAGTGACTGGTTGATCTTGGCCGGGTTCGACGTGTGCAGAGCAGGCTCTTTGCTTGCAGCAGAGGAGATTGGAGCATAGTCACATGAGAAGTCAACAGCAAGTGCTCCGGCCACGAAGATTGACGGGGAGGTTACAGCTTTCGTCTGCTCGATAGGGGCGGAGACAGTCTGGGGAGGATCAGATGTGGTATAGTTTGTGGAGCCTTCTTCGACTATCTGCGAGGGTGGTGCTGGTTGAAATATCCTACCTCAGTCAGCCGAAGTGACTTGGAGCCCCAGCAATACACTCACTCACGAAGTTTGACCTTGGCCGTTCTCTGCTTGTAGCTTCATCAGCTCAGCCGCGACTGAGGTACCTCTTCTGACATTGTTTTCAATCAGAGCCTTGTTCGACTTGACGCTGTTCTTGCCTGTCAAGTCCTTGATCTTGGCAAGAATGAAAGGAGTGTTAGCTGCACCAGTCGCACCTGCTTGTGCAGCTTCCTGGAGAGCTTCATCGATTACCTTGTCCATCTCGGCTTTGGCAATACTGAAAGCTTCAGGAATGGGATTTGCGAACAACAAACCAGACTGCAGACCCAGCGACTTGTGCGCATGAATGACTGCAGCAGCAGTCTTTTCATCGTTTAAGATCATTGGACTCTGGATACCGCTCTCCCTAGTCCAGAAAGCAGGGAAATCTATCTTGCCATCGCGGCCATCGGCGAACGTGGCAACCGGTACACCTTGAGTCTCCAGGTACTCGAGAGTTCTTCCAATGTCAAGGAAGCTCTTGCAGCCGCTACTGACGACAGCGACAGGAGTACGGCC
>Ga0058697_10000355_pt1 | contig 20853 bp, 30 predicted proteins | sample AgamicAsMae_FD_66619 | JGI IMG/M metagenome (GOLD analysis project Ga0058697, IMG submission 66619) | Agave microbial communities from Guanajuato, Mexico - As.Ma.e | ecosystem: Host-associated > Plants > Phyllosphere > Phylloplane/Leaf | place: Guanajuato, Mexico | collected 2012-06-04
CCATTCACAATTGCTTGCGTGTCCGCGATTTTGTTTCTTATCGCGACTGGGCTCAATTTTCCTCGCAGTCACAACACAACATGATGATGTATTCTACTCTGTTTTACCTCCTTTGGAAAGCACGACATGAACGGCGACGTCCCCCGTGAGCGTGAGCGTGAGCCTGAGGACCATTCCCACGACAGAGACACCAAAGAGAGCGCAAACGTCGCCCCCGCCCCTGGACCCAAGACTCAGCCCGATGGTAGTGACACTGTCTGATGTTACTATTCCCATAAGAGACCAAGAAGACCACTCCCTCTGCTGCTTGTCATTACACTTCTAGAAGGTCATCAATCTTGGCCATGCATGAAGAGGAGGTCCGATCACAGCATCTGTCATGAGAGGAGAGTGCCTCGAGACACCATCGGAATGGCTATACACTTTTGTGCATGCGACACAGATATCTCAGCAGTATTGAGTCGAATCACAAAACCCAGTCACTTTTCTTTTTTCATGACAACATGACATCAATGCACCCTATATCAGAATTTACCCGAACTGCTTCCTTGCTGTTGTTCAAAACAGTCCGTGATAGCGTACGTTGGTATCTACCATCGCCATGAATTCGATTTTGTACCAAGAGTCTTCACGGGCTATCGGAACTTTGTAATGCGGCGTGGATGACGAGACCGTCAACCACAACTGTGGCTTCAACAATGTCTCAATTCCTGACCTCTTTTTGGACGAGGATGTCGAAAGTCAATGGACTTATCAGAGAAGGTCTGTGTCACACCACAAGGTTCGAGGTGTCTGTGTACTGATACCAGCCGTAATTGCCTGGTATTGACACATGCAGCAACAAAGAGCACACCACTATGACTTTCAATGCCGACAATTCCGACATCAGAGCGCCTAGGGACCTGCACCAGACCGTTTGCCTTTCGACAACTCCGATCTGCAGTCATGCTAACTACAAAGACGTCAATATCCCTGGATTCAAGGCTCCTGCTACCACCAACGCCAGGTCCCAAATGAGTCCGCTATCTCTACAAGACCCCAACATGACCGATGCCTCTCTTTCCATTCAGACTCTGAACCGCAGACATAGAGTGCCTCAGAATACGATCAGCACAGCTATGAGCTCTATGTATCCATCACGTCACCAACAGATTCCAAGCAGCCGAGAGATGAACTACGAACCCATCATTGCTTCTGTCGCCATCGTAACGTGATTTTGCTCCACCATGCAGGAAATGTCAAGCTGGACTGCTTCTTTACTACACGTCAGGATGAACTGTGAGATATATGAAGAGAACCTGCTTCTTGGTATAAAATATAAGTGAGAGTCTAAAGCTATGTCACTATGTATGAATTTTCCGCTGGCCTGTGTGAGAGCGCACAATATATTTATTCGCAGCTGCTCTCGAAGCTGCGACTTTCTTTCCTTCGCACATCTAAGACGCGAGCACCGCAAGCACAATCAACTCTCAAGATCTCTACAACCTCCAGTTCTAGCCATGGTACGCTACCTCGATATCATCCATCATAGCAGCGTATCTGACAACTTCGCAGGTTATGCCATCAAAAGAAGAGATCGTCCAAGGCTATGAGGGCTCGAAGGAGGGGTTCCTCAAGTGGCGTAACGAAGAACTCGCCATGGTCGCCCAAGAGACCGCAGAGACCGAGGCAGAGGTCCGTGAGTACGAGGCCGGCCTTCGTAAGGAGCAAGAGCGCGGCAAGATGGTTGGTCACCTACGCCTCGATTCACGAGGGACGACTATGCTGATAATACTGAGTAGGATGAGGCCAGTACCCCTGAGATTAAGACTCGTTCTGCCATCGGTTACAAGAACAACGCCGCTCCTGGAGAAGAGGGAGTCGCCGTGAAAGACGTAAGTCCGCTCCCAAAGCCTACGTCTGGAAACGGACCCATACTTATCGTATATACAGGAGCCTGGAAGTGGAGATGGAGATGTCAATGGCGAAGGCATCACCGCCTCTGCTGGAGACGGCAAGAAGACCGGCAATAACGTCACCGACGATGACTCCGCCAACAAAGCCTCCTAAAGATCAAATTGATATGCATGGATTCACACCACTCGTGCTTCGAACAGACAGCCTCTAGGGACAAATCATGACTCAAGGCCCTCCGGAACCTGGTCTCCCACTCTGTGGATCCATATATCACAAGATCCTAACTCAGGTTGCTTTTCTTCAGAATTTGTCAAGACCCACCTCCACGATCAAAACAATGACATAATGAGTTGTGATATATATGCCTCTCTTATAACGGATTCGGATCCATTATACATCGATTAGGCTGTCAATCGGAGTGAGCCCAAAACTAATCTTCCATGTATAAACATTCCGCTCGGGTAGTGTGAGAGGCTAGAGTATATATTCATAGCTGTTCGTGATTCCGCGGCTCTGTTCCTCTCCCCATCACCTACTCAGCGATCGAACGCAAATTCCTAACTTCCAAGATCTCCGAATGAACAATCGCAACCATGGTATCTAATATTGCCATTATCTATTCAAAGGATGTTTCTAATAACCCCATAGGTCATGCCTACCAAGGAAGAGATCCATGAGGGCTACGAAGGTTCTAAGGAGGTCTATCTCGAGTATAGAGTCGAGAGAAAGGAAGCCATCGATAAGGAAACCCACGAAGTCGAAGTCGAAGTCGAAGTCGAAGTCGAGGCCGAAGTTCGCGCCTTTGAGGCCCGTCAACGCACCGAGTCAGATACCAACAAGACGGTTTGTCACCACTCTCTCGGCGCATCAGTATCAAATTGACTGACCACGCTGATCAGGACGAGCATCATGCTCCGGGATCTCAGACGCCCTCTGAGATCGACGCCACCCCTCTTCCCAAGACTGACAAGAACGACGTCAACAAGGCCGAGAAACTCGCTACCACAGACGTGAGTTCTCTCTGGATATCGGGAAGGATTCTACGCTTCCCTGCTGACTGTCACTATAGCAGTCTGCATCTGCAGACCACTTGGAAAGCACCGCTGTCTGCCATACCGGCCAGGACAAGAAGGGCGAGCACGCCTCCGCTCTCGTCTCTCAGCCTGGATTGAAGAAAGCTCCATGATCTTTCTCTTCTCGCAAGGATATCCTGCTTCTCTTGCTCATGGTCACCAAATCGAACGTGTAGCAAACGGCGGTTAATTTCATGCCCCGGAGCAGTCGGACCACATGAAGCAGCAAGGAGATGGTATTGTCTCTTGCACAGCCGTAAGCATCAAGACATGAGAACAGGGTGCCGTAACTATATGTCACTTTCACACTGGATCGTGGAAACGGACTCGACGTGCATTGTGACTATCTCTCATACTGAACCGTGATATATATGCCTCTATTGTCGCCAATCCGGACTATCACACGTCGAGATGCCTTTCGATCTAAGTGAGCCCAAAACCTGATTTTCATGCATGGATTTTTCGGTCGGGTCGTGTGAGAGTGCACAGTATATATATTCGCAGCTGCTCCTTTTCCTGCTGCTCTCCTTCTCCCACATCCAAAGCGATCGACGCGACCTCACCAACCGTCAACATCCTCGGAACTAATCATCGCTATAATGGTAAGCAACGTCATCCATTATCCATTCATAGAACTGTTTTAACGATCTTATAGGTCATGCCAACCAAAGAGAAGACCATTGCAGGCTACCAGGGGTCCAAAGAGGAGTTCTTGAGACACAGATCTGAGAAGGCTCAAGAGATCGAGAAGGAGACCGAGATGGTCGATGACGAGGTTCGGGACTACGAAGTCCACCGCATCGTTACCGATGTGCTCAGCAAGGCCGTGGGTCACTTGCGTACCAGCACCGTTGACATTATCTATACTGACTGTGTCGCGTAGGACGATGATGATGCCCCTGATCGCAAGGATCCCCCTGCCACGAACAGCAACAAGAACAAGTCCGTCGACAAGAAGGTAAGCCATCCCGTTAAACGTAGATAGTGAGCGACATCAGTACTGACCGGACGCACAGCAGCCTCAGACAGGAGACGCCATGAAGCGCGACATTACCCACGATCAGAAGAAGGAGAGCGACGATGCTGCCCCTGAATCTCAGCTTGGAAACGGCAACTCTGCTTGATCATGTAAGCCCACAACACGATCATTGCCTCTTACGCCCGTCAGTCATACTGATCACAAATTCAGACGATCCTCAATTGCAGCAGTCCATCGGGACGAAGTCCGACCAAGCAATGCTGAACACAAGAATCCTCGAATGCTCACTTGGAGTTGTATTGAGAGTGCTTGAGGATGGAGCTCCATGGCTATACACTCAGACACAGCACAGATGTTGCAACAGCGATTAAATGCATCACAAAGCCAGACTTTACGCCCTGTGCCATGACGACGTGATGTTGATGCATCGTATATGTGATCTCGATCTATCGCAAGTGGTAGGGAGTACATTTCAGTCCCATTTGTCAGTCAGATTCGCAAAAGGATTTACTCTATCAAGGGGTTTGCCGGTGGTGAATCGACAGTTAGCTTCGACCAGCGACTATGATACACTCTCCCTTCCTTCAAGACTGCGAGCAAATGTTCATCAGGTCTGTCGAGGATAGTAATATTATCCAGCGGGTTCGAATTGAGTATGAGAAGATCGGCAACAAACCCAGGCTTGATTTGACCCAGCTTATCCTCACAGCGTAGCATACGCGCAGGATTGACAGTCGCGGTTTGAAGCAGATGCGCTGGAGAAAGGACCTCAGATCTGATACTGAACTCTCGTGTCTGGGCACTGCCCAAAGGACCCAGAAGATCAGTGCCAAAGCAAATAGTCACACCAGCTTCTGATGCGATCTTCAAAGACTTGATTCCTGCTTCTAGAACCACGCTGTTCTTTTTGGCGCTCTCGGGAGGTAGATAGCCAGGCCAGTCGTTCATCTCGGCGTATGTGACAAGTGTTGGCGTCAGAAATGCTCCCTTTTCGGCCATGAGCTCAGCGGTGGGTTTGTCCAGAAAATTGCCATGTTCGATGCCCATGCAGCCGTTCTCGATGGCATGCCTGATCGACTTGGGAGTGTACGCGTGTGCCGTCACCTGGTACGTGTCAGCGCCAGTACATAAGAAAGTCAAAGGGATGATATTCCGGACGAACCCGTAGGTCAGCATTTCCTGCCACTGTGACGATTGCTTTGACCTCCTCAGCTGTGAACTGGACCCACTCCAACTTATCAGTGGGCGTCGTGACACCTCCACCAGCCATAATTTTGATGAAGTCTGCTCCAGTCCTGATCTGCTCTCTGGTTGCTTTGATACAATCTTCGACTCCATCGCAGATTCGTCCAAGGTCTCCGTTTGCACCACCACAGCATTGTTCATGATTATGAGGCCCCTGTCATCATCAGCATGTTGACTGTTACGTTAGATGTCAATGGACTTACGCGTATATCTGCATGGCCACCAGTCTGTGATAGCGCATGCACAGACAGGAAAAGTCGAGGTCCTGGGAAGACACCATCCTCAATTGCATCTTTCAATGCATATGATGCGCCTCCACAATCCCGAACACTTGTGAAGCCGCGAGAGAGCATTTGCTGACATACATACGGCTGTCGGAAGGCGGATACGGCGAATGGATTACCGAAAGCTTTGCTCAGATCCTCGAATCCAGGCACAGCCATGAGATGAACGTGGGCATCAATCAAGCCTGGGCAGAGATAGCGACCTGCGAGGTCAACAACCATTGCTCCATGTGTCTCGCGGATTTGACCTTCCTCGATCTTGTCAATAGTGCCGTCGCTCACTTGTACGTCACATCCTTTACGAATCGTCCCCTTCTCACTGTCGACGATGTTCGCATTTCGGAAGATGTAAGTCTTGTGCGGAGGGAGCTGCCACGGCTTGATTCTTTGGGTTTTGTTAGTCATGGCGGAAGTGTTTGGAGAAGAGAAAGGAAGCTCGAATCTTGAATGGATCCATAGTAGAATGATGAAAATGTATGTTGCTTATCATGGTGAACGGCGGGCAACCACGGCCAATGTCTCGATAGCGGGCGGGGAAAGTGCTGCGGATGCGGACGCTTGCCGCTACCCGATTGACAGCGGGCCGTCAGCTATCTCCGCCGACCGTTGCAGCTCCACGAGTTCCCCTCACCACGCCTGACACCCTATCAGAATCGAAACCATAGATACGAGTGTGCAATCATGGCGCTCACAAGAGCAAGCTCAAATATCAACCTTCAGATCGCTGGAAAGCTCGTCGAGACCTCAATCTTCTCGTCGGCTTCACGACATGCCTCAAGTCAACCCCCACACAGCGATACCTCGTCACTCGATGGACAAGTCTGAGCTAGCTCTGGAACCAAAGGTGACATCCGCCTTAGGCGAACAAGTCCCGCTCGATGCATCCTACACAGCCGAAGAGGAGAGAAGGGTTGTCCGGAAGATTGATTGCGTCGTCCTTCCTTTGGTAAACCGAAATATCGCATCGCTACCTCTAGGCTTGGATCTAACAGAGCGACAGATGTGCTTTGTCTTCTTCTGCCAGTATCTCGACAAGCAGAGTTTGAGCTATGCATCGGTAGCAGGCCTGATCACAGATCTGAAGATGGATGCATCTCAATACTCGTGGTGCTCGAGCATTTTCTACATCGGTGAGTGTCTCAGCCAGCACCATCACTGAACAAGCTAACGCAGACTAGGTCAATTGGTTTCTGAGTATCCATTCATCTATCTCATGAGCAGGTTGCGTCTGACGAAACTGGTCGGAGTCACAATGTGAGTTCATCACTCGTCTTGAAGGTCCAAACCACTGACGTATGGCTGTATCAGCATTATATGGGGTGGCATCTGTATGTGCCTGGCAGCGCCAAAGAATTTCACAGGCTTCGCTACCGTGCGTTTCCTGCTTGGCTTCAGTGAGGGAGCTGTCAGTCCTGCGTTCGTTTCAATCACGTCTTACTGGTACAAGAAAGATGAGCACGCCTTGAGAACAGCGTGAGTCAACTCCGGACGACGCTCAAAGATTGCTGCTGACAACATGTTAGACTCTGGATCTCAATGAACGCCATAGCTCAAGTCGTCGGATCATTGCTCATGTTCGGTATCGCAGAGAGCCAACACCTCACCATCGCTCCATGGAGAGTGATGTTCGTCGTCTGCGGTGCCATGACCGCCGCGATTGGAATCGTTTTCTTCTTCGCAATGCCTAGCAATCCCGCTGGCGCATGGTTCCTCAACCAGAGAGAAAAGGAAGTGGTCGCTGCACGCATGGCAAGATCTCACGAAGGAGGGGACCATACGAATTTCTCAACAGCCCAACTTTCGGAAGCTCTTCTGGATCCGAAGGTCTTCTTGATCTTCTGCTTCGGTCTATTGGTGACGATGCAGTCTCCAGTGTTGACAGTCAGTACATCTTGACCATTTCCTGGACCATACTTACTCATTCCATAGTTCGCATCTCTGATCATCAAGAGCCTTGGCTACACTCGTCATGAGACTTTGTTGTATACTGCACCTTCTGGCGCAGTTCAACTACTCATGATCTGGATCGGAGTTCTGATGTACAGCTTCTTTCCCCGCAACAGATGCGCCATCGCGATGATCCTATGCATTCCGCCCCTGGTAGGATGTTTCCTGCTACTCAAGTTGCCTGCTTCAGCTGGCTGGGGCGTGGTAGTATCATCTTGGTTTGTAAGTTTTTTGCCGTATGCCGAGTCTCTCATACACTATACTAACCAGTTCAGGCATCATGTATCACCGCGCCGTGGTCGATGCTACTGAGTCTGAGTGCATCGAACATCAAGGGAAACACCAAACGCAGTGTGGCCAACGCTGTATTTTTCATCGGTTACTGTGCTGGATGTATCGCTTCACCGCAGCTTTGGAAACATTCTCCTCGGTACTTCTCAGGAGTCATCACAGCCATCGTCACCTGGTTCCTGCTCGTGGCCACGACTGGGGCTTGGTGGGTGCTTTGCAGAAGGGAAAACCAAAAGCGGGATGCAGCAGGAGTGGTGTCAGAGTCGATGCAAACTGAGGAGCCCCTTGCCGGCGTGGACTTGACGGACAAACAAGATAAAGCGTTCCGGTACTCCTGGTAGGATGATACAGCGTGATTATTGACGTTGGGAAGCCCGAAGCGGAGTTATCCTGGTCCAAGTCGCAGATAAAATGTTAGGTACCCGAACACTTGCGTATTCAGTACTGGTTAAATCAACCTTGAGATTCGACCGCAATTGGAAACTCTGACCGAGTGTCGTGAAATATAAGGTTTCTGGTCACCGGCAACGGTGCGTGGATGCGCAGAGAGCCAAGGATGACAGAAATCTGCGTCATGACAGATATCATGACCGTGATGTTATCACAGTCGCAACTCTATCTGTAAACACAATCTCAATTACCTCATAGACCATGTAGTTCCAAATTTCAATTCATCTGATGGAATCGTGATTATATCAATCTCTTGCGCGACGAACATCATCTAATGTCACAGCATGGTCGAGTCACAAAGCCGGGACGGCAACGACCCCGGGTGCCGATGGATGAGCGACTACGAGCACCACGTGCATGTGAGCACAAGATGCCGACTGCACTTACTACAATATACATGACTTACTAGAGAAAGGTCAAAACTGTCAGCGAAGCAAAAGCAAATGCGCTTTAGTGAGCTCTGCAGGAAGACAATGTACCCGATGTCAGCACAAGTCCCTTGACTGTTCCTTCGAGATTGGCGAAAGTGCCAATATAGCCAGTCCCGTGTTTGAGCACGGCATGGTTTCCATCGATGAACAAACCAGTCCAGCAACTGTCGGGCATACTGAGCAGGAACAATCGCCCTTTCCCACAATCCAGGAATCGCCTTCGGATGAAGCTCAGCCACATCCAGCATCTGCAGAAGAACACCTGTCCCAACTTCTGTCGCGTGTCCGGGAAGCTATGTACGGAGGAGCTGTTTCGACTCGACAAGAAGCACCTCACAACGCGGGACGAATCAACAGTAAAGATGATGGTCAATTCCGGGAGATATTGAAACAGTTCCCTCCAAAGTCGGTTGCAGATTTCCTGAGTTCGTGCTGTTACGAGCTAGCTACAGACAGCTTCTTCTATTTCGATCAGCATGATTTCCAAAGACAACTTGACGAGGTCTACCTGGATGACTCATCCCGGCTGCGAGAGGACGGTATATTCCTCTGCCTCGTACTTATGGTCTTTGCTCTAGGAAGTCAATTTGCCAACCTTAAGACAAAAACGTCAACAGCATGGAATCCGGGAACCTCGAGCTGTCCAGGCAGGTACTTCTACAGTGTTGCCAGTCGCTTGCTACCGATGGCTACATTCGAATGTTCGATCCGAGCGATGCAGACTTGCCTGCTCACAGCGATATATCTTCTGCCTGAACACGTGTATGATAAAGGCTACCTTTTCCTGAACCATGCTCTCAGGATTGCCATCTCACTTGATCTGCATCGGCAAAAGGCCGATGCCAAAGACTATTGTCAGGGTTCTGAGATTAAACGTCGCCTATGGTGGTCTCTGTTCAGCCTCGACCGAACGGTGAGTATCAAGCTTGGTCGCCCAGCCTCGATCGCGACTAGTGAGATACGTACACCTTTTCCTCAAGCTGTTCCACCTCTGGACGACCTTCAGTACTTCGACAATGTCAGTCACCAGGTCGCCAACGCTAGACTTGTGCTGATCATGGACTCCATCGTCATCAGTACGGCACCAAACACCACGACAAGGAGTGAGAATCTCCAAAGGATAGAACAGCGGCAACAGGACCTCACGACGTGGAAGACAAACCTACCCTCCAATTTGAAGTTCGGTAGTTTGCGTCCATTCGGCAAAGGATTTCGCACGGTGGTTCATCTGCATCTGAACTTCCACTTCGCTTCGATATTGTTGTGTCGCTCTGCGTTGCTCTACCTCTTACGCCGCGACCTGAAGATCCTGTTCGGGAAGGTAGACGAGCAGAACTCGTTCGAGTGTGAACCGCTGGAAAGACTTGCTGAGAACTGTGTTGATGCAGCAAGATCTATCATCGGCCTTTTCGAAACACTACAACAGACGGAGAGTCTCGGTATATTCTCTTTCACTGATTTCTAAGGTTGCAGTATCGCAACTGTAATCTTGCTTCTTGAGTCCATGCGTCGTGGCAACAGGACGAATTCTCTGTCCGTCGACACCGGTTTCTCTTGTCTGAGATACTTGGCTACGGAGAATCAACGTGCCAAATTGGGCATTCAATATGTTGAAGAGCTTCGTGCAATCGCCAATCAGGTGATCGAAAAGTGCATGCTGCCTCCAACGAACGACCAAGATGGATGTAACGGCAGTCGTGGAGTTGACGCTTACCAGAATTGGATTCAAAATGTCCTTAGTGGCTCTATAAACCCGAGCACGAATCAGGAGGGAGCATTTGCGGCACCGGCCGATACTGTCTTTAGCGTAACGCAAGACTTCGCAAATCCTGGGAGCAGTCTTAACCCAGGACATCTGTCTGCTGCACATGGACAACTTGCAGCTGTAGGTGAAGGTCAAGCGTTTACTCTTCCATTTGATTTGCAGTCTGCTGCGCCGATGACAACGTTGCCGGACGATCCCAGTGACACGTTTCTCTTCGGCATGACTGGCTTAGATACTTTGGACTTTCTTGTCTCTGATGATCTATTGAATGGCTAGGTTCACTCCGCCCCGTGGAAACTACTCGATCCGCATATCCGGCGCTCAACTGCGGTATCATAGAAATACGCTTTCACGTCGCGCTTGGCCTCACCCGTTCGGTGGTACATTGCACAAACTGCACTTTGATATTCCGCGAATATCTACACTCATCTTGGACAGAGACTAATACAACCAGGTATCATGGGATCCATGGATCAGCCGCTGAGTACCGCGAGCAAACAGCGTGACTTGCCCCTGATATCGTGATGTCGGAGAGATATGAACCCATCATTCATGCGTGTTTAATGCTTTGATTGTGCTCGTATTGAAAGTGGACACCCACGAGTTGTTTCGACGGGTTGGGTGAATATCCCTTGGAAGAGACTTGCCCGAAACCGATGCACTGAGGTATTTGGCTGCTTCGGTACTGGCTTCCGGAAGCCGGTTATACAATACTCTACAGACATAGCGATATTGATCTATATTGGTCCAAATCTGAAGTAGTGACCTGCGACGGAAACACGCTATGTGTCTGACTTCTGCTCGTCTGAATTTTTAAACATCTCAATATCGTCCAAGACTGGCTCCAACTGCACACACTCCAAAATCCAAAGAACGGAAAGCTTGGAAAGTAGATAATGTCGGGCCATGAGGGAGAGAGAAACGACAACGACTTAGTAAACCACAGGCATGATCAAGACAATTGACTGGTATCGATGGTATTTGTAAAAAATTTGTTCGAAGCTATGTTTGTTCTAGTTCAAGTTGGTTTCGCAAAAGTGAAGGAACGCAAGCAGCGGCCGGCGAGTGCTATGAGTTTTCTGTTCACTTACAAGCTGCAGCCACGACCACTCTTCAATCCTTCTTTCGCGCACGTCTTTTTCTTTCCTCGCACTTACCTCTTTCTTTATCAACGAACCCTTCTCATCCCTTCCCAAAACACAAGCACACCATCTATACCGACAAGATGCCCACAAAGAAGCAGCTCCAGCAAAAGGTAAAAGAACTAGAGGCGCAACTGGGTGCCGGGTACGAAGCACCCATTGAGCCACAAGACATTGTCGACTGGCTGTGGGACCAAGTAGAGGCGCCTCACCCGCTGAGAACCAGTGTTGAGACGATGATGATGTGGCTACAGGCCATGAACACAGGTTTGTCCACTAACAACCTCCAGCGTCGCGTCGGTCGAGTCATGGAGCTCTGGCGACAGCAAGCCATTCCCAACTTGACCTATACCAGACAAGAACAGGAAGATTACATCGCGCAAAAGGGCGCATACTTGGAGCCGGTGGTATTGACCACGACCTGGCAGCAATTCCTGCAGGCCAAGAAGGCCAAACAGGAGCAAGAGAAAGACGACGAGAGCATGGACGAGGAGATGCAGTCAAGCGCTAAGCTTAAGTACAGCTCCATCATGTCAGTCGACCTTCCTCCTGTCGATCCTGTCGTCTCCGCTGCTGGCTTTGCCTTCGCCTTCGTCTCCGCTGGGACTCCCCCTCCGTGCAGCGCCAGGTTTGGGTTCAGCGCCATCGTCTCGACGATTGACTGTCCCCCTCTTCTCTACCCTGCCGCCTCCGTCTCCTCATCCGCCCCTGCCTCCACGGACACCTCCGCCACCACCGCCACTGCCCCTACCCGTCCTACCGATACTAAAGAGCGTCACGGGGATCGCTATGCTCTCGGGCCTGATCGCTATGCTTCTATCTCACTATGGGATGTGTTGTATGACAATCCAATACCTTGGAATGTGGCAGAAGACCGTTCTTGGTCGCCCGACGGTCGTGAGCGCGGAGTGGATTGAGGAGCGCTGTCGTCCTCCATCTGAGGGCATCTCCGAAATGCCGACTGTTCAGACTTTTCACCTTCCCCGCTCGTACCTTGTGGCGCCTCTTGAAGGCCATATCCTATGAAGTCTTGTCAGGCTCAGTTCTCAATGCCTTGTGAAGGTACATCGTTCCGACACCTGGTGAAGGCGTCAGTTTTTCTGGCCTCTTGAAGGTCTTTCTTTTTTCAATGCCTTGTGCAGGCTTGCCATTCCATGCCTTTTGAAGGCTCGTCGTTTGATACCTTATGAAGGATCCTAGTCAATCGGGGCCCGACTGAATAAGTAGATACGCCATGGATACATGACCGGATTTTCTTGTGACTTCCACCTCGCCGATGTGCTTCAACTGATATGTGATGATTCGTGGTGAGGAAGTCTTCCTCAACCCTTGAAACCACCGTTGATGGAGCCCTAAAACTCATCTGTACTGGCACCTCAACCGTATTTCTGACCCCCTTTCCGAGAAGGGTAGCCGATGTGCTGTGCGAAGGATTCTATCGTGATCCATACCCTAGAGTAGATCCACTTTCTGAAAGTGGAAGTTGTCAAGATGAGGTTCGAGAGGTACTGTGTTGAGCTTGTCTGTGAATGCGCTCCGCCACCGCATGTCATGTCTTCAAGACAGTGCTTGTTGGATACGAGAAAGTACGGTTGGCCGGCCTTTTTACACTAGAACGATTGCGGATCCATGCCACACTTCTCTGCTTCACTGTGGTAGAGCCTTTATTATAGAGTGTATAACCCTTGTCTTGATGATATGTGATGATTTCTGTAACGACGAAGTTTAGTCTTCTACTTTGGAAGAGGTTAAGAAGTCGGCGTTCTTACAGATAGCTGTCGGATCCAATATAATCGAATAGCTACAATCATTCGCTGTAAGGTTGTCAGAGATCCATCCCATGATCGATGAACACACTCTATCTGGCGACTCCTACAAAAGACTTCTCTAGTCCACATAGCATTGGGAATAGATATCGCTGTTGAAACACTCTTGATGTTTTTGCGAAGCATGCCGGAGCACCATTCGGGATGCTGCTTGGGTAATAATACGTCCTTGACAACCGATCATCCATTGTGTCTTTCGAGTAGCGATTTCGCTATAAACAAGCGATCGATAGATCGCAAAAAGTCAGAATTCCGGGTGTTGAGGTTGTCGGTAGTAGGTCGGCATTCGCAAGCGGAGCGGGGTTGCGGAAGCTTTTTGACAGCGCCAGGAACCAACACTCCCCCTTCCAGTCCTCCTGCGCAGGGCCAGCCAACATCGAACCATTCGGCGTTTCTAGAACAATTCCAGCCGCAGAAGCCACCAGATATATTTCACCACATCTCTGTATCATCCAAGGGTTCCGGAAGCCTAGAAAAGGTGCGAAGGGCAGAGATCTCAGCACGAGGCTTGGCAGCTGAGAAGTCGTACCTAAATCTGGTTGTGGCTTGCAGCTGACCTTCCGCCCCTTTTTCGCCGACAACATGATATCTGAGAGAAGAGGGCCTGGTCCTCTGAACCAAGCGCATTTGTCTGAGGTTTAAAGCTTTGGACAATAACCCTATCGCGTTCCGCCACGGAAATGCTGCTGCGATACGGGACGCAGTATCGGCATGGCCGAGAGGTGCCTAGCAAGACAAGATATATATACTACCGTCAATCTCGACTGCTCGCCAACTGACTCTCGATCTTGCTGGCCCAAGAAAGTGCTTGTCTATCAAAGCCAACCATGCGTTATCTTCAGTTCCTGCCGGTCTTCGTGGCAATTGCCAGCGCCGCTCCTCGACCACAAGACATACAGTTCGATATTGTTGATGCCGCTGATGACCCGGTCATCGTGACACCTGCTGTAGCCGTCGCATCTCAAACCGCCAGTGTCGCCAATATCGAGGTGCAAACTTCGCTTGCCGCAGCCGCAGTGAGCTCTGCACCCGCCGCCCCAGCCAGCGACGATTCCCAGAACACAGCAAAGCGTGATCTCGAGAAAAGGGATGGCAATTGTGCCAAACAGCCTGCCGGCAAAGGTCCAGTGGCTAGCCCTGATACAGCCAGTGCCTTCTTGTCCAACACAAACCTTTGGGTACGTCTTAGTCAGACTGAGATTTCCCTCACGACTTTCGTTGACTCTGAGCAAGAGCTACAGCACAAAAGCCGCCACTCCCTATGGATATTCTCTCGCTCTCAGTAATGGATCGGCCTCGCTGAGCGCCAGTGCATACATGGGTCTGTGGACCCTCAACAGCTACGATGTTGCCGGTTGCCAGTCCTTGTGCGACCAGAACGCGGGCTGTGTCGCATTCAATATGTGAGAGTCCTCAGATCGATGACTGCAGAAACACTTGCTGACTCACGATAGGTACGTCGAGCGCGACCCTACTCTGGATCCCAACACTGTAAAGTGTCCCAATCCACCTAGCACGACAAACTTCAAGGTGAGATGCATCGAAACCCAGCACCGAACTTTTACTAATCCAGCTCAGTGTACCCTCTGGGGAGCCCCTGTCAGTGCTGAGCAAGCAACCAACTTTGGCGAAACACGAGCCTCGTTCCAGGTCGTTATCGCAGCATCGAATGGTACGTCCTGCACCATCGGCTCGTCCATCACAGATGCCAGACTGACAATGTTGCCACAGCTTACAACAAAGTGGTCGCTCCCGCAAGTGTGCCCGGCTTTACAGGTCCCACTCAACTGGGCGGTGCCATTAATGCACCTCTCGATTCAAATGGTCGCAATACCTTTATGGGTAGCAAGTTCTACCCCTTCTCTCAATCTCAGTCATTGAACATGGAATCTTGCACGACCGCTTGCAATGCGCAGACTGCCTACAACAAAGCCCACCCCAAGAGTGATGGCACTTACCAGACTTGCGTAAGCTGCATTTGCATACTCAATGGTGCGCTGTTGCTAATTGTCGTAGGCCTTTGTGAATGGATATGTTCTGTCCAAGAATGGTGTGCCGCAGGGTCTGTACTGTTCGATGTACACCCAGACTTGGGCCCCGTCCTACTCTACCAATTATGTACGCATCACAGTTATCTACAAGGGATCCTCAGACTAACGCTCTTGTCTTCAGGGTCAATATCGTGGCTCCGACAGATATTCTGTGAGCTATAGCTATTCTTATGCTCTGAACCGCGCCAAGAGCTTTGGCACATGTCCGGCGCCAAGATACCCTGGAGCCTTTGGATGTATTGCTTTCCAGTATGGAACCACTAATACATGCAATCAGCCCAGTCAGAACGCCCCCGCCTCCGCCATTCTGTCGACCCAATCTGTTAGCTACAATGGCGACTGTGTTCAAGCATGTCTCAGTACGAGTGGATGCCAAAGCTTCTCGTCGCGTCTCCAACACTATCCAAACACATGCACGCTGTATTCTGCGCCAGTCGAGAGTTATCTCTCCCCTATCACAGACTGGTCCGCATGGGATGGCCAATACTACACCGACGTCGGCTGCTACATGTACACGGACAAACCCACCGCCCTTGGATGTAACATGCTGTCCCCCTCACCGCCCGCTGATGCTTCGTGTGGCGAGTCAACAATCGGTGCCAATGCCGCTCAGAAAGCACACTATGGCCAAACTGATGGTTACTCACTGTCTAACTGCGCTCCCAAATGCATGGTGGACACTAATTGTCAGTCTTTCAGCTTTGATCCTTGGTCGGGGACCTGCCATCTTTTCTCCGAAAGCGTCGCTCTCATCTCTCAAGAAAACCCTGACGATGGAACAATGGGAAGATCTATAAGCCTCTATGATGTTGAGTGCTTCATTGCATCCGATATCCAACAAGACAACTGTCAGCAGCAGAGATAAGAAGAAGCTTGTGTTTCCAAGTCGACTCAATACCTTAGATAAACCTGATATATTTTTTGCCTAACATTGCAATTTCTTTCCTGTCATCGGTTGAACCATTTGATATACTCTTCTCACATTTGAGCAATGACTGCACTTGATAGTGAGCTGGATTGCCCAAGAGCTCAGTCTGATTGGCAGACAGACTACTCCTGATGTATAAAGTGTTGATGGAATCGAGCTCCCGTTTCGTCAGCCTACAGAACTCGCGACTTTCAAGACGTTGCACGAGGCAAGATGAATCCACGTGATAAGCCATTGCGCAACAGAGTGTGGCCAGAAGTCTTGACACCGTTGGGTAGCTCTTTTGGAGGACCTAGCGGAAGTCATCTCTAGCACGACCATCGCTTGTGGATAATTTTTGTACCAGACGCGCCCAGCATGGTCCATCCTTGGAGTTTTTACCTGCTCCTCCTAGTTCCAACTTTGTGCATTGGTGAAGCATCGAATTTGACGCCCCATGAACATCAAAGACAGCTGTGGGCCAAATGGGGCTCGAAAGTGAGTCACTCGAACGCGTCGAAACATAAACACCAAGCAGTAAATGCGAATACTAAATCTCCAATAAGTGGAGTTTCTCTGGTCAAATCACATTTGCCAATTTACAATATGCACATTGTTTGACGAAGCCGCGGCAAAGATATGATGTTGCAATCATTGGAGCTCCCTTCGATTCTGCAACCACCTACCGCAGTGGTAAGGCTGTCTCCCCGTCATGCTTGGAATATTGAAAACAGCATTCATCAGACTATGCAATAGGTGCACGATTCGGTCCTCGAGCCATACGCTCGGCATCCATGCGCCAAACCAGCTACCGCGGATTCAACGCTCGAGCAAAAATCAACCCGTACCGATCTTGGGCGCAAGTCATCGATTGTGGTGATATCCCGATAACGCCTCTTGACAATTCTATTGCTCTCAAGCAGTTATCTGACGCTTACATGGAGCTCGGCTCTCGCAAAGCACAAGTTGGGTTTTCGAAATCTGGTGATGTTGAAGTGGATGAGTCGTATGTGCAGCACCCGAAGCTTGTGACGCTTGGGGGTGATCACTCGGTTGCTTTGCCGGCTTTGCGTGCTCTGAAGCATTTGTATCAGCAGCCCATTGCTGTGGTACACTTTGATGCTCATCTTGATGTGCGTCTCGTTGAAGATGGAGAAGAATACCTTGAGTTGACATACGCAATAGACATGGCCGGGCTTGGAACCCGAGGATGACCCTTTCTGGTATAGCGAACAAGCCAACTACAACCATGCAAATGTATTCTGGAATGCAGCAAGAGAGGGCCTGTTACTTAATGGCTCTTGTATACACGCAGGACTTCGCACTCGACTAACAGGCACCAGTCTCTACGACTACGAACACGACGGCTTCCAAGGCTTCTCACAAATTGAAGTAGACGATCTCGATAAACTCGGTGTAGAAGGCATTGCCGAGAGAATAATCGCACGCGTGGGAAAAGATACACCGACTTACCTTAGCATTGATATCGATGTGCTCGATCCTGCTTTTGCACCTGGCACGGGTACGCCTGAGGCTGGTGGATGGTCGACTCGCGAGCTCATTCGTATTTTGCGTGGGATTGAGGGGTTGAATATCGTTGGGGCTGATGTTGTGGAGGTTTCGCCTGCTTATGATGGACATGGGGATGTGACGGCCATTGCTGCGGCACAGATCGTATATGAGGTTGTGACTAGTATTGTCAAGCGAGGATTGTCGGACAAGGACCCCGCGACTGCACATATTGCAAAGGTCAGGGACGAACTATAGTTCCCGAATATATGGAGATGTAGCATTGAGGGCAGCGCACGTATTTATATATCAAGCTTAGTCTTCCTATGTTCCATGCCACAGTTTGTGATCTAACGTTCCTAACACTCCTCTCTGTACGAATCCACATAACGCAGTACTTACCGTAAAAAAGCACAGTGGTCTCGAGACCAGAAGTGTACCGAAGGAGAGCCTAACTAAAACTGTATCTTGATGGATTCGATTCAGTGCTCCGGAAAACGTGCAGTCTTATAGTTGTATGAGTTACAAGCATTTGCACTCGGGAAGGTTGATTATGAAACATCAAGGTGATTATAAATTCTTGATCCACAAATTCAATTGGAGAGCTGGGAAGATTCTATGATATGATATTATACCTGCTCCAGTAGGTCGGGCAACGTACATCAGTCGAATTCTTTGCGATGTAGTTCTCTAGACTGAACCAACGCTGATAAAGAAGGGTGGTGTCTAGTCACCGTTGATTGCATGTGTATTACAGTTTAAGCATTATCTGAAAGTCCTTTCGTTCATAATTTGGCCGACTGCTTATCATACAGGTCCATTCCCGTTGATTTCGTTGAGGTTGCGATTTTACATTGTGAAAGCGAAGAGAACTTGTGCCAAGTCATAGCCACTGAAACAAGTTGTGGTAAAAAGTAACATGTTTCGACGCATTGCATATTGTTCTGGGATCCCGTGGAATATTAATACTTGTACATTGACAAAGTCACAAAATGTATAGGACTTTGCCGACAAAGTAATCTGTGGACATTCATCGACGAGATGGACAGTAGTGCTTTCGGTGTTGGCGGTATGTGGGATCGCTGAGTGCCTTAGATCTGTGTATAGAGGGAGGTAGTGTCTCAATCATACATGCATGCCTGCTTGGGTGTAGTTCCAACCCCCATACGCGGCAAGACTCGCAATCATTGATGAAGCGTTTATTGCTTGCTTCAGATTATAACAGCTCCAAATCATGACGTTGTCCTCTGTTCATATACCCGCTTCTCCGGTAGTCAAGAACCTGATACTTCTACGTTTATTCGACTCTGCCAAGAAGATATGAAGAGGTTTGGAAGCGGAGGAGCAGGAAAGATTGCAAGGTCTTTACCAGACAACGCTTGACGTGTGTTCGGGACGCTGAAGCATGTCGAACAGGGAATACGGGTGAAGTTGGCGCCAGCGCTGGAAGGGGTACGAAAGTTGCCACGACCGGCGGGAGCACGAGCATTGGCAGGAGCGACAGGAGGCGGGTCGTTTCGGGCTCGCTGTTGTGTCTTCTCGGCGTCGTAAGTTCGAAGATGATGAGCTGTGCACTTCAGAGTAACTCCATATTTCTTCGAGAGGTATATGTAGAAGTGCGAACAGATTGTCTCGTAGGTCAACGAGCACATCCTTGTCGTGTCTTCTTCCACATCTTGTGAATGTGGGCATTCTCATTTCTGGCGGGCACTTTCATGTGATGACGGCGCATGCGACCAAGCGTAAGCCCGGTTTACATAGCCGTGCCCTGACCGCCTCGACTGATGGGACTTCGCGATGCTAAGTGCGTACCTGCTTGGTGCGAATTTCGATGGGAATCTTGACCATTTCCTTCTTGCCGTATCCAATGCAATAAGCAGCACTTCTTGACTTACACTCAACTAGCATTCCGGGAAAATCGGCCAAACCTTCCTTAAGCGGCTGCTGGTGCTCCGTAGCCTCCCAGCTGTGCATATCCCGCTACTGATGTTTCTGGTCAAGGGATACTGAATATTACCTGACGCTACTGGCGGTAAGATTGACTCGAGCACTCAGACTCGTCGAGGTTGACAAAGCCTCAATGCTGCATATCTTCCCAAGAGCTTATATACTAGGATCACCGGCATAGGCGGCTGGCCTTGCGTCGTTCATTGCGATCTCAGAGATCCAGCGGGCATCTGCGCTGCACAATCGCTAATTCACCCTCTATATAACGGGAAGCAAATCGAAAGACTCATCCTATCACAACATCAAGATATCGGCATCTGACAATGTGGTAACCGCTTCAGTAGAAGATGGCTGAGCTGAGCTAAACTGGTCAAGATACAAAGGGGTAGCCGTGAAGAGCACCGAATTATCATCAAATCTGATTAGCGAGGTGAAGGTCAACGAAGTCAGACCAATTAAGATGCCGCACCAGTAGATCGTGTCCTCGGTGCAGGAGTCTGCCATCTGTGAGCTTTGACTTCATTTCAGCAATGAATCGATCCGGGATGGTGTATATAACAAGGTGAAACACGCTGGTACTCAGCATCGTTTTTGGCGACATGCTGAGCCCGAATCATGTCTCCTGCGGCGGTCATCCACAGTATATACGGATTGGTGATTCTGGAAGGGCTGTGGTTAGCTCGCCAGGCATCGAACAGTATGGTATATTGGAAAGAGAACTAGATCAGAGGAGTCGACGGTTGTCCGGTCATCTTCAGTGCGGGAAACTACCAGAAAGGACTCGTCTTGGAGGATGCCATTGTTGCTCCTTTTGACGTCAGGGGGTTTGCGGGCGTCTGTGGCAGTTGTATGAGACTTCTGGACCTGCCTCTGGCTGTCGTGTAACTCCCTCTGCCGAGCCATACAAACACAAGGGTGGATTCAGTCCAATTCCTGCTTGAATCGATATGGCTATCTGGTGAGCGGATTTTGCTTTGTCCGAAAGCAGGAGACGCAGCGAATGCGAACAGCCATGTCCAGGCGGCAAGCTGGAAACCCTTAAGGACGTTTACAATATGCGAGATCTGGCAGCATCCGGCAACACAGGCCCTGGAGTACCAGGGGTGCAAC
>Ga0058697_10000356_pt1 | contig 20842 bp, 18 predicted proteins | sample AgamicAsMae_FD_66619 | JGI IMG/M metagenome (GOLD analysis project Ga0058697, IMG submission 66619) | Agave microbial communities from Guanajuato, Mexico - As.Ma.e | ecosystem: Host-associated > Plants > Phyllosphere > Phylloplane/Leaf | place: Guanajuato, Mexico | collected 2012-06-04
TTGCTTCCTTCAGCTCATCGCTACGACTTTGTTACCGATCTTCGCTCTGATACAGCTCTTCTGCCTCTCAAGATTCGCGGTCAAAGAGATTACAGTGGCAAAGCACTATGTCGTGGTCACGTCAAAGGCATGCCCCTGGGCGTGGATATGAAAGATGTTGATTCTTCGCCAAAGAAGCCAAAGACATACTGGCCTTTCATTTGGCCTCTGATTGGCTTGATCGTGGTGTTTATGGTGTCAATCGCTACCACAGGCTACATTGAGAATTGATTGAAGCATTACTACTGGTTGGGCAATCCTTCCACCGGTTTCACTGATGTCTTCCTTGTATATACTAAAATCACAAATCAGACTTGTTCGCGTAAGACTCTGTCGACTTGTTTCTCCCTCATCCGTACAATGAATCCTACTTGAAGCAGATCGCACGGCTTTTGGCAGCTTCATGTTTGCGTCTGGATCTGTCTCGTTTGCTTGTCGCTGCATTGTCGCATACATCATGACTAGCAAGCAGTCGCTGCATATATCTATCCCAACACTTCCACCCAACCCAAGGACCATTCGCAATCTACTTACCAATCTCCAAGACAACCAGCATCATGGGCCAGTCTATGTTGGGTTGGAAAGCAGACGAGTTCTTCTCCACCTTCAAACAGCATCTGGATGCCCTTGGTCCACACGGCATGGATGAGCTACGCATCATCTTCGCAAAAGCAGCTGCCAATGTCTCGGATGTCTTCCAACGCTTGAACAATGAACACCTCGACCAGATCCTTGAAAATCTCAGAGTCCTGACCAGAAATCTTCAGCAATTGGATGTCAACATCTTTCACGAGGCTTTCAAATCCTTTCAGCATACCAACAACATTGCATCAGACAAATTGACAAAGCTCGATATCAATCACCTCCAGGAAACACTCAAGCCTTTCCAGCAGATCGCCAACAGCATTGCTTTGACCACACAGAACATCCCCAAGACTCTCGATGCATTCAAGTATACCTTGCTGTTCACCGGGCTGATGGTCGGCCTGGTCACTTGGACCTTGATCTGTTTCATGGAGAACCTGGACAAGCGCACCGACAGACTGTCTGCCAACATGCAAGCTCTGAGCACTGAGATCACAGTCCAAGGCAACCTGCATCACCAACGTGAATTCGCCGAAGCGGTGTACAGTTTGGTCCAACAGAAACGTGCTGAGCAGATTCTGTATCCGGACAACTATCCCACCACGAACTACACGTTTCAATCTCGATACACTATCTTCCACCCAGCCTCCGATTGGCATGGCAATCTCTTCGCACTCGCGTCCAAAGGCTGGTGTGACGAATACCTCGAAGCGGACCATGAAGAATGTATCCTTGATCGTTTACGCCTCTTCAATAACCCTGAGAAGTTTACAACATACCTCCGTGAGTACGGCACGTCTGAAGTCATCAAGAATACCGACCATACTCTCTCAGTCACGCACATTCTCCTGCCCTCAGCCCACCCCTACACCCTCCAATTCACTCTACGTGTACCCGAGAAACTTCACCCCGTCAGAGTTGTGGGGCAGACAGACCGCAACGGTAAGCCATACTGTCGTGCCTGTATCATCGCAGTGGATCTCTCGGACATCGTCGATATCGAGTTGTTGCCAGAGCACGAGGCTGCAGATTACGTGCCCAGCAAATCTGCTACTGACAAGCGACTCTATCCTATCCTCTGGCTCATCATCGCAGCACTTTGGCTGAAGATGGTGCTTGGTGCAGTGGTCGACTTTGTTGGAGATGTTGCGTGGAATGTTTCGAATGCCTATTTTGGACTTGCTGAGTTTCTTTCGTTCGGCGTGACCAAGTTCTTGTCGTTTGGAGCTTAGAGGGATATGGTGTCGTTTACCAGGGTTGAGCGTCCGAACAGCTGACAGAGAGCACAAGGAGGAAGGGGTATTGCGAAGAGTTGTATTATGTATAGTATCGCAGACTCATGGGCTGGCTATATCCAGTTTTGCCCGTATAGAAAATGAAATTCGATCGTGATACGCATCAAAGGGTATAAGAAAAAGAATGCATCGTGACAACCACCTCTTTAAACGCTGTCACCACTGCTTGACAGTTCCAGACCGGCTTCCTGAGCCTTCTTGTTCTTCTTGCTTTTCTTGCTCTCCTTCTTTGCGAGCTTTTCCTGCTTCGAGAGCGCCTTGTGCTCCTTGAATTCGGGGAAGAAGATTCCGGGGTGGGCGACTGTGAGGGCGATGGCGGCGATACAGACCATCCTGGAATATGTTAGTAAAGGTGCTTCTTGGTGTTCATCTTGGTAGTGGTAACTTACATTCCGTCGAGAATCAGGAACTCGGTCTCGTTCTGCATCAATGGGTTGCCCCAACCACCGACCATCTCAGGGATACGGTACACGGAACGGATGAAGACGGTGACAAAGGCAACACTCGCGGCGCCGACGTAGAATCTGAAGCCAGGGGTGGAGCGGGTCATAGGGTCATCGAGGTTGTTTTGTGCTTGGCGAGACCTGTAGCGGCGGAAGAAGAAGTCGGCAGCGACGAGACCGCAGAGAGCCATGGTAGCGACTTGGACGCAGATACCAGCCACCATGATCGAGTTTCCGATCTTGACCAACTCGAGCTGCTCGCCAGCAGCGATACCGCCTCCGGCAGCCTGAACGAGGATACTGGCGGCATCGGCGGTGATGAAGATCCAGGTGTAGAGACCGGGCCTCAATCTGGAGTATTGAGGGCCGAAGTGGATGACCAGATGCTTAATCGTGAGGTAGATTCCAGCGGCAAGGAAGGATGGCGACAGAATCAGGCAGACAATTTGGATCTTGAAGCCTGTCTGACTCCAAGGGTTGTTGTGCATGATCAGTCGTCCGACATAACCGACACATTCTCCGAAACATCCAATGACAACAGCAAAGGTGAAGCCCTTCAGACGAGCCTTGATTCCGAGGAAGAGCTGGGCGAGGAACAAGATTCCAAACACGACACAGAAGAAGATGTCTCCTCCGAGATTAGGTCGATATCCATAGGTGGTTGCTTCTACCGGGCACTCCGGTGTAACTTGTGTGCAATAACCGCGAGCCATCTTAGGAAGTCGCGACGACGATGTTTACACGTCGTTAGATTATGACGACTTGGCTGAAAATGAAGGTCCAACAAGGGTGCAGCTGAGGAGAATACTTGAAGACGAAAACAAACCCATCGCGGGGGTAATTAGGATATGATATATAAGCGATGTGTTGGCCTGGAGGGCTGGACGGGCACCATTGCGACATTCATCTCATCCTTTTGCCGTTTCGTGAAGATAGCGTGCGGTAAACGAGCTACGAGCGATCCTCGTTGAGCGTTTCTCGTACAGCCGGAGCCAAGATCGCGATCCGCACGTAAATCTGCACGCGAGAAGCGCCGCATAGCCTGAACTCCGCTGTCAGAGACTGCCATCTAGCAGAGGAAGATGGCCCGCCGCTTCCTTCGATGCACGGTGTCAGACGAATTTCATTCCGTCGGGACGCGCGGGTCTTGTCAAAGGATCACTGCCGAGCAAATCAGATGTACGGGGGTTGAGTTTGTCCGGTGACGCGCATGCCGCTTGACATGTTCCTCTATACCTGCGCAAGAGAATAGCCCGAGGGGCATCGATCTTGGGCGTTTTATCCTTATCCACATTTTCACAACATAAGCCCCCACGCGAGGGTAGGCTGCAATGTCCTCCCGCCGTTTTCACAGAAAGTCGCGTAGTGGATGTGTGCATTGCAAGAAGAGACACATCAAAGTAAGCTGGCGGCTCTGTGTGACATGAGATTTTTGGTTGCTGATAGTCGTTTTTCCAAGTGTGATGAAGGTCGTCCGAATTGCGCCAACTGCCAGAGAGCAGGCGTAGTTTGTACCTATGATCAGCTCAAAGTCCCCACTAGCCCAACACATAGTGCAAGTGCTAGTCCTGCTGGCTCTACGGCATCAACTCTGGTCTACGAACAGTCTCCGACTTTTGATATGCTCGATCTATCCTTAATGCACCACTACACGGTATCAACTTCTCTTGGGCTCTTTGCTGGTCACGGCGCTCGAGAAATCTGGCAAGAAATGGTCCCAAACCAGGCCCAATGTAATCCCTTACTTATGCATGGTATCCTTGCTTTGGCTTCAATGGATCTTGCCCGGACACGACCCAACGAGCGGCAAATCTACGCGACAAGAGCATTGGCTCATCAAAATGCAGGCACGCGGTTATTCAGAAGCATGCTCGAGCAAGTTCGTCAATCAGACAGCCATAATGTTGTCATGGTCTTCAGCATGATATTAGCAATTCTGGCCTTTGCATTACCACACGCTCGCGATGACCCACCGGACTTCGATGAGATACTTGATCTGTTCAGTTTGATCAGAGGTTGCAAAACTGTGTGGCTCTTGAGCCCAGAGTCACTCGCTGGGACTTCATTAGGACAATGGATCAAGACTGTATTCGCCGGACACCCAATCATGGTGAAACCTGAAGTCGATCGTAGCTTCCAAATCCTGCGAGCACGTCTCACAGATCCAGCGGATATTGTTGCCATCGATCAACTTAGGGAGTTCATACACGGCGAGCTTGCCACATCCTCAGGTGGAGTCGCGAATCTAGGTCGTTGGCCCACCATGGTGTCCGACGCCTATTGGCAACGCGTGCAAAACCATGAAGTCGACGCTTTACTCGTACTCTCGCATTATTCTGTTGTCTTGGGTGCGCCTAGCCACCAGTGGTGGAGCGCCGACTGGGATTCAATCTTGCTGCAAGCCATCGACAAAGCTCTGCCACAAGTCGACAAGAAGCTCGTGGAATGGGACTTGTCTGCGATGATGAAGATCGCCAGATCTTACAACGAGAGTCAAGTTTGATCTGATATAACAACCAACACGTCGGCCCATGAGCTGGCGATCATGCGAAACTTGCATACAGAGCATCCGCTATCTCCATGAATGGAGCAGTCGAGCAGTCGAGCAGTCTAGCAGCCGTGAAACTCGACTGAACGCAGTTCCTCACACACCATCTCAACACCCTGTGCGATCCTCACCACGCACCCAACCTGTCCATCTGATATGGACTGGAATGTACAGCTGATGTCGGATACTTTTCCTGGACCAGAACGTCTACGAGTTGGAACGCAGCCAGACCACTGCGAGAGAGACGTTTTGATACTAGGGCTTTGGCATGATGGTGATCGCAAGAATATCCAGGTCGCCTCAACTGTACATATTCCGAGGCGATCCCAACAATCACAGGGCAGCTCAACCACTATCAACGGAATGATCACCAATCTATGTTTCCTTCTCTCGGGCGAGATGATGCGTCATCATGAACTACGTTCATATCGCCTGAAGGAGCAGCAAGTGGCATTAGGCTCAGCTTCCTGTCAGGAAGAAAGTAGGAGCAATACATAGACATCATGAGTAATAATAGAACATCCCCGACAACTGCTACTCGCCGTTCTCAACCTCATCATCTTCCCCATCCTCTTCAATCTCCTCACTCTCAATTTCCAGTTGGTCTTCGTCCACTCGATGCTGCAGCATGAGACTCGCGAGCGTTTCCCGAATATTGCCATCGCCGGTCATCTGAACCTTGTCTCCGCTCACAAAGCTGAGGGTTCTAGGATTTGGGGTTTCAACCCGTATGTCTTCCAAATGCAAGTAGGCAAGAGTGTCCGCATGTTGTGAGATTCGCGACAGCAGTTTGTATAGTGGCGTAGCTGCTTGGCTTCCTCCGAAGAAGGAAGTCAAATGCATCAATCGAGAGTTTATGACCGAGATGTGTGTCAAAGGATTGGACGGTGGTCTGGCAGATAACAAAACTCCGTCTAGTTGTTCGACAAAGAACTGGCAGTTTGTCAGATGTATCTCAGCTGGATGCTTTTCTTGGATCCATTGACCGATGCCATGGAGGTCGTGAGCTGTGATCTGAGCGAATCGAAGACATTGGCGCTGTCGGTCATAGATGGTCTCGCCGTGTTTGAATGCCACAATAAGAGACTGCACTGTAAGTACTTCTGTCTCCTTCTCTTGGGCATTAACCATGCCATCGAGTCTGCATAACATTTTGTCGAGCTGAAAATCTGGATCCCAGTCTTTTGCCCTGATAACAAGCCTCTTTATCAACATCCGTGACTTGAAGACCTGTTCCACGATCCCAAGGATGTAGTGAACGATACACGGTTCCGAGATCCATTCGTTGCTGCCATACGGACTAAAGTTCAGCTCCAGGGTAACGTTAAACGCGCTCAGCTTATCGAAAAGCTGCTGCACCAACGTCGTTACTGGCCATACATTTCGCCAGTCTCGTATAAAGTCAAAGGTCACAGATCTAACTGCATGTGCGTGTGCGGAGCTCGATATGATTTCCAGCAATCGCGTAAGGTTGTCCTTTTGTGATGGATCTATGCGGAGGATTTCCAGATGGCGGAGAAAACTATCATGGCAAAGTTGCTCTACGGTCTTGCTGACTAGACGAAGATCGAGAAGTGTGCTTTTACAGGCACTGTCTGCATGCTGTATGATACCGATGAGGACTTCGGTGGGTAGACTCAGCAGTGCGATGCCCATCTTGTGATGCTAACCAGGTTCTCGGGATGCGCGGGGGCTAGTGTATTGGATCGCTGGAGAATTTGTTGGTTGTCGATCTTGGGCAGCTTAGATCTTGCGTCTCGTATCTATCAGATAGCGTATCCTGGTGTTCGAGGACAGGATCAAAAGAAGTCGCGAGTCGATGGTGACGTAATATCAGCTTTGGCGAGACGATTCGATAGTCGAGTGACTTGACGGTATGGCAGGAGCAGTCATCGCATAGAGGGAAAAAGACACAAGGTGCTTTGGGACTGTTGATGAGTGAGGCGTAGTAATTTAGGCAGAGGTATTCAAGATTAGCCAGTCGGTACCGTCTGAAGTGTTGTTATACTTTGCCCCATTATTCGCCAAGCCTCAGCAAGATACAGCATTCGGGAGTAATGGGCCGAGTATCTATACTCAATCTTCGCTCGTTAAACATCCACTGTAGATCTTCTACTGCCCTTCAACTCTTTTGACTTTGAGATCTCGGGATTTCGGATCGTTCGCACTGCTTGCTGGTCAGTTCTTCATGAGCACTAGCTCATATCGGCTTGTTACAATAGGGAGATCGGACCTAAGACATCTGTCATGATTGCATCCGATTCAGTATCTAGATTGCATGGACGTGAGGTGAGTATGCGACCACAATGCTGTCAACATGTCATGAGTTCGCTACAATGAAATTTATGGTTTGAAATGTATAGAATTCTCAGATTCTACAGTACGATGGTTGAAATCGTGGGGGGTATCTCTAATATTATAAAACAATGCTTTTCGTTTCGTATCCCGTCATTAAATAACTGTTAAAGTCGGATGTGTCGTACTCAGAAGGTGCTACCCTCAGTAGGAACCTGGTGCTTAGGAACCTTGATGAAGACGTTCCTGGTCCAGCCTTCGGCATCCTTGTGAACCTCCTTTTCGAGACGGTAGCCTCCGATCTTAGGCAGAAGGACAGCCCAGAAGACCCAGTAGACACCTCCGGCTGCGATGATAGCCAGACCGACAACGCAGTGAAGGTAGTAAGGCAGCGACTTGTACTGGTTCAACTCGGGAGTTGGGGGAGGAACAAATGGTGCGATGACGAGATAGACGTTGCTGAGGAAGAAGAAGATGGTGACTGGAAGAGTGGCCTTGACAGGAGGGTTCCAGTTGAACTGCTCGCGGTGAGTGTAGATCCAGATGAGAGCGATCGAGACGAAGACGTTGACGACCGAAAGCGGGTAGGAGATGACGTTCAAGATGAAGTTGTAGGCATCACCGGGGGGAGGAGCCAGCATGATGATGACCGACACCAGCCAGTGCTCAAAGAGACCCATGAAGGGAGCGTTGAAGGGCTTGTTGCTGGCCCAGAGTCTGCTGAAAGGTAGGATACCTTCGCGACCGAGTTCCTGCACAAGTCTGCCCTGGGAGAAGATAACAGACAGCACATTTCCGTAGGCCGAAAGAGCAACAAACACACTCAATGCGCGTTCTGCTCTAGGGCCAAACATGTTGCGGAAGAATTGGGCGGCCAAAATACGGCCACTGCTGATGATATCTTCCTTAGGGACTGCAGCGAAGTATGCGATGTTGGCCAGGATGTAAAGAGTGCCGACGATCAGGATAGCGCTTGGTGCTGCGATCTTAAGTGTGCGCACTGGGTTCTTCATTTCGGACATAGAGTAGTTGGCGTTGCTGTAGCCAATGAAAGACCAGATGACATTGTACAGCGCGGTGACCACTCCATATGCCGAGCCAGTAGTACCTTCGAAGGCATTGTCGAAGTTGTTGGGCTTTTCGATGCGTAGCTTGCCTCCGAGGGCGGCAAAACCAGAGAAGACGATGATGAGCAGAATGATAAGCTTGATGACACCAAGAACATTTTGCAGACGAAGACCCCACTTGAGAGCGAGACCGTGGACGAGGAAAGCCGAGGTGATACATGCGAGACCAATACCTCTCTGGTTCCAGCGGTTGACAGGGACCTGGGCGGCGTTGAGAATGTATTCGCCGAAGACGACACTGTTGGAGCCAGCCCATCCTAGGAGTACAACGTATCCAGTCTGTTCTCAGGTCAGTCTCATGTAAACTTTGACAAGCTTGCAGTTGAACATACGTAAAGACCAGTGACCAAGAATCTAGGCTTCTTGAATACGTGCTCAAGGTAGTTCTTCTCTCCACCGTTCCTGGGAAGTGCCGTGCCAAATTCGAGGTAGACGGCCATACCGGCAGCGGCAATGATCAAACCAGCCACCCAGATGAACAAGGCAAGACCAATACTTCCACAGCTTGCCACAATACTACTGGGCGTAGCAAAAATACCAGTTCCGATCATGCGGTTGAAGATGAGAAAGATGGCGCTCACAAGACCAATCTGTCGGCGGCCTTCGCTGGTTTGATAGACATCATGACCATCGTCGCTTGATGTTTCGTGGTCCACGAAGGCCGAGGGATCCTTCACCTCGGCCTCAGGGGCTTTCTTTGACGACGAGAAGACCATGTCGGGATCCCAAGTATAAGAAGTTATCGAGTCTGCTGTTAGAAGAGCTGTGGTAGAGGTATTGAACTCCAACGAGTCGATGCCTCTTTGTGCTTTTGTAGAATGGCCACGCTCTTGCGTGAACCTCTGTCGAGAAGGCGTCATTGTCACTAGTATAGAAGCAGTAACTTCTTAAGTAATACAAACAACGAGAAAGAAGCTTGGTGGTCTGGAGTTTGGGGTGCACGGCGTGACTTCGCTCTATTAATTTCACCTACTTGAGCTGTTGGCGGGCTCAGCACGCCCTACGAGACTCGCTTGAATCCTTGGGGCGTATTGCGCGTTGCTCGGCGTAAAGACGTGATACAGAAGTCCTATTGTTCTGCTGGCGTTATTGGTTCGCATCCTCCTTGAGAATTGCGCCTCGATGAGATTTTTTTCTTGTGTAGAATGCCATGACTCGCTTGTACAGTACAAAGGTCTTGTTCTTCAACGCTTGTGTGATTGTGGTCCCAAGAGCTTGGTGGAGATCCACTTTTTTCTGTCGTCAAGCGCATTGGTATTCGAGAAGCACATGGCCAGATTTTTCGATTCAAAGATATCGGCTAAATTCGGGTCTCGTCTTTCAATCAGAGTGCCTGTCAGACCTGACGAGAGATTCTGGAGCTGCGGTCGCATGGTGGGGTACATGACTTTGAGGATCGAGAGCGAGTTGGAGAAAGAAGGGAGACAGCAAGTGCGAGAAGCCAAGAGGTCGTTGCTTGAACAGAAACGGTAGGCACAGCCCTGGCTAAACGACCCCCTAGCTGTAGGTTATGAAAGCATATGCGAGTTGAACCTTTCTATCGCAGGTGGAATGGACTAATAAACAACCAAATGTTACATGAGCATCACATATCCATGATGTCTTCAATCCACGCTTGTCAATGACAGTGGAGACGAATCATGATTCGAGTGCTGATGCGAAGTCACGACCAGGGGTGTTCGTACTGACGCGCATCTCGAGTGCTCCACCAATTATCCGTAGTGACCAGCCCTACTGTTCGAGTACACCAACGTCATGCTGATAATGTCTATACCGACCGTGTCTTTGTAAAATATACACACTCACTTTTGAGACAGCGCAAGATGCGGCGCTCACTCTTGCTCTGTACGCGGTCCCTCTGGGCGATCCCTGCAACCACAAGCAGATATACACGCCTTCTCCACACATCGACAGACAGCACGTCAACCTTGAAGTCAACAAATAAACCGGCCTCACCTTTGGCAAGCCGTCAAAATGCATACAACAAACGTAACCAAGGCACTTCTACGACGTCTGGCTTCTATGATTCGAATTCGGCTTTCCAGTGGCAGCCAGGCAGTGAGCCAGGAATCGACACTTCGACCGACGGTGTCGTGTCACATGGCAAGACCTTTCCTGTAAGACATACCTTACTCGTCGAACCATTCGATTTCATGACTGATCACATAAACAGTCGCAAATAACAGCAGTAGACTTCAGCGAGGACCAGATCGAACAAAACGAGCTCGACAACAACTCCTTGGAAGGCTTTCTTAACAAACCTCGGCCAGAATGGGCTAGCTGTCGCTGGATCAACGTCAATGGATTGAGTTGGGATGTTATCAAGCTGCTAGGCAATTTCAAAAAACTTCATCCTCTGGCTATCGAGGATCTGATGCACACTGGGAACCGAACGAAAGCAGACTGGTATCCGGAACACGCCTTCATCGTCATGACTCTTCAGCGATTAACCAAGCTCTCATCTCAAAACGGCCACAGAGATGCTGATATCCAAAAAGCTCTATCAAGTTCTGAATCTCGTCATTCCACGCAAAGCCGCAGCGGTATCACATGGGGAACGGAAAAGACCTTCCAGCCACCTGACAACCAGACACATCTGCGTAGCCTGCAATCCTATCGTGGAGATCGCTCGCCTGAGAGAGTGGCATACATGGAGAAGAACTCGATCTTGACAAGGAAAAGTCTAGGCGTCTCTATCGAACAAGTTAGTGTGTTCCTCTGCAGCGACAACACTGTCGTGTCATTCTTCGAGCACTCCGGCGATGTGATCGAAGAGCCCATCCTCAAGAGACTGAATTCGCCCGAGACCATCCTTCGTCGAAGTGGCGATGCTTCTTTACTGGTACACTCGATCATCGATGCCATCACTGACCTGGCCATTCCTATTGTATCAACCTATGAAAAGGCCATCGCTGAGCTGGAAATGGATGTCCTCACACAGCCCGCAATTGGACATTCAAAAGCTCTCTATATCTTGACGTCCGAGCTGTCGATGCTACGACAACAAATGCAACCTATAGCCTCTTTGATTAACAGTCTACGCGATCACCACAGCACAGCACAACTTCTCAACCACCGACCCACTTCATCTGCTGCCAATCCCGTGTCGGACATAGCCCGACGCAGCTCTAGTCCTGCAATGATCAAGTCGCAGACTCAATCTTCAGTCAACATTTCCCCTGCCGCACACACATATCTGGGAGATGTGGAGGACCACTGTATCATGATTATTGCTTCCCTCGATCAGATGCGCACGCAGAGTGATAACATGATCAGTTTGATCTTCAACACCATGGGAGCATACCAAAATGAGAGTATGCAGCAGTTGACCTTCGTCACCATCCTGTTCTTGCCATTGACGTTCTTGTCCGGTTACTTTGGCATGAACTTTGAAGAGTTCCCACCGCTGAAGAACTCGCATATGTATGTTTATCGATCTCATCACATCCTCAGTCTTGCTAATCATGACGACAGGTTCTTCTGGTATCTGGCTTTGCCCGTGACGTTCGGCATGGTGGTAGTCTTGCTGTAAGTTAGCAAACCTCGAATGCGTGAAAGACAGTACTGATTTTCGAAATAGACGACAGAGACTCTTCCGTACAGTGAGAAGATGGATGAATCCAGGCACACGCTCCCATAGACACGCGATGCGCGAGCAACGCAAACGACTGTGAGCGATCACAATTCTTCGCAGCTCGGTCAGATGTGAATGCTGTCTAGGCTGCGGTTGGACTCTAACAATCATCTCTTATTGCATACGAAAGCAGGACAGATCAGATAGACACATACACAGCATGCTCCGCTCTCCGCAACGCAATTTGTTGTAGCTGCATCATTGTGTCTGCATGTACGTTAGACGTCCGCTTGAACATCAGCAGGCCAACCAGGAATTGATGAGAGAAGATAAAACCGTGTATAAAGCTTGTATATCATGCATGCAAAAAAAAAAACACAACCCATCAAATCATACATGACCCTAAAAGAAACCCTTCCCACTGATACATTGCCCACTCACACCCTCTCGTAAAGTCTAAACTCATACCTGACCTTTTCACCCTTAACCTCTTCCTCCTGAACCTCCTCAACATCCTCACCAGTGAACTCATCCAATCCCTCCTTATCCCTTCTCTGCCACCCTTGCTCAACCTCCACATCAACAGGGAAATCCGTATCGCAATCCCACTCTCCCTCAACTCTAGTCAGCAGAATACTCTTCGCCTGTTCCATCTCCAACGCTTGGTTGTAGATCGCAGCGCCACCGATAACAAACACTCTTCCCAGAGGAGCTGCGTTGCCTTCCTTGGCTTTGGCAGCAAGAGAAGACAGAGCAGAGGAAATGCTATCACTAACAACGACGTCGTCACCCGCACCCTCGAGTTTTGAAGATCGAGAGATGACTACATTGGTGCGTTGCGGCAAAGGGCGGAATTTAGAGGGGATGCTTTCCCAGGTTTTGCGGCCCATGACGACGACATTTTGAGGTGCTTGCGAGGAGTCCTCTGAGGAGGTGGAGGTGGTGGAAGATGGGACACGCTTGGTGATGCGAGCAAAGTATGCCATTTCCTTCTTTAGCATTGGCCAGGGAAGAGTTCCATTCTTGCCAATGCCGTTTTTGGCTGTGGTGGCGACGATGAGAGTGAGTGGAGGAATAGACGTTGCTGCTGCGGCTGCCATGGCGTAAGTCTTTGGTGGTTCCGGTAGAGTGTGTTCTTCGGCGTGCTGTGGTTCCTGGACTGTGTTCTGTGAGTCTTGAGCCTCGGGATGTTGTGAAGATGATGACTCGGGTGCGGGAGCTTGGACCACTTGGCTGTAGGTCGGGGCATCTGGTGCCGATGAGTCTGCAGTCTGGCTTCGACTCCACACGTGATCCATTTCCTCAATGGACAATGCACCTGCTGATGCTTGTACGTTTGGTTCTTGAGGTGCCTGTGCAGCTTGAGTTGGTACGGATGTGGTAGGGACATCAGCGGGACCGGTGTGAGCTGCGTAGTCGGTTTCGTTCTGCTGCTTTTCAGCTGCCTCGAACTCAAAGTTGGACGAGTAGATGACAGCAGCGAAAGCCTCAAGGTCCTTGACCTGATCGATAGCCGCAAGGTATTCGTTGACTTGAGAACCGACAGACTCAGCAACTGCAAGATCATCGGGCTCGCTACTGCCGGCAGCGATGCTATGGGCTTGACGACAGAAGACAGCAAGAGTCTGAGCGAACTTGCACTTCTTATCGCTGATCTCGGTGATGCGTGACAAAGAGTCGGGTGCTGGCGGGCTGATCTTGAAGGCTTCTGTTGCGACACGGTAGTCGATAAGGTGAGAGAAGGTAGCGTTGAGGACTTGGGTGAAGACGTGGGTGAAGGTTGGCGAATCGATGAGGTCTGACGTCTCATCGAGTAGTCTGCGAAGGGAGGCATTCGAAGAAGCGGAGTTGGCTGCGTGCATGGGATCTTGCGATATCTCTTGTGGTGCGGGCGACGCGGACATGGCATCAATACCAGATTCGGACAGAACAAAGTCCTCCTGGTCGCGAGGAGGAAGCATGTATGACAACCACCTGTGCTCACGACGCTCACTCTCGGTGGCACCCTCGACCTTCTTGCGTACCTCGAGAATGAGCTCGCTCAATCGTTCAAGTGTGATATCCTCGCGCGGGCTGACAGGGCCAAATACCTCCTTGACAGCGGCGCTGACCTTGTCGACAATCTCTTTACTACCCTTGTGCAACAGCCACCAGCTGAAGGTCAAGTACTTGCGGTTCGTCTCGAAGTCATTCCCGTAGACACTGTCGTAGTTGTCGTCATCGTTGTTCTCGAGGGAAATGTGGGTAGATTGCGAGGGATTTGGAGGGCTGGCGAGCGAGACGACTGAAGAGAGGTATGTGCGACGACCGAGCAGGTTGAGCTGGATACGGGTGAGGAGAGTCAGAAGCGAGAGGGTATATAGGAGAGTCAAGGCTCTTGTGATAGCTGTAATCAACTGTCAATAGGCTTCGTCAATTTGAGCATTGATCTCAGACTTACAGCTGATCTTCATGTCGTTCCAGAGTTGTGCCTTGGACTTCTTCTTCAAAAGCGATCTGGCATCCTGACTGTCGCCCATTTGACTAGCGTGGATATAGCTGCCAGTCTGGAAGCTGGACATGCTCGCAGAATCGTCGATTGTACTGGCGGGTGCCGAGGGGTATTCGGAGCTGGCAGCTTCTGAGGGACCAGCACTCTTGGCCAGCTTCTCTGCTCGCTGTCGTTGCAACTCATTGGTCATATCTTCGACGGGGAGGGCACTGATGATCTCTTCTCGGATGGTAGGGAGCAAGGCGAGTACCGTGTAGGTGCAGTCCTCCTGGTTCTGTTCGAAGCGGCGGCGAAGGCTGCAATGCTGTCAGTCTCCTGTCTCTTTTCCACATGATCTGACAATGGTTACTTCTCTTTGGACATGGTCTCGTCGGCCATGCGCTGGCGTGCCTCGAGCCATTTGCTCCAGGCATATTGGCCGGCCAGGTAGACCAGACCTAGCGTGCCTGCTCCAATGGCGAACCTGGTGCGATTGCGCCTGAACCACCGGCGCGTTCCTTCTAACATGGCGGCATCCGTCTATGTGTCTGCTGCGCGATTGCTGCTATACACCCACGCTCATCTGTTCGCAAATTTGTTGGATATCGTCACACCTGTCTTGACACGGGAGTGAGAGAGAGCTTCAATATGGGGAGCCCGACGTGGGGGTTGGACCTCGGCCTCTCGGCAAACCTTCTCAAGATAATTCTGTTATCGTCATAGGAAACGTCTCTGTATGCTAATATTCTATCCTCTCTGCCTATCCTAATACGGTGCGCATTCCCTTTCGAGCCACTTCATCGTTCTCTGATCTTGGGTGAAGTATCCCTTCGTCTTCTCATATACCTTTGAATGGTAGTCGTTCAACCACTGCTTCTCCTCCGAGCTGAGAAGCGAAGCATCCGTGAGCTTCTTGCACATTGGTGTCATTGTGACATGCTCGAAGCCCAGGTAAGGCTTATCGCCGAATTGATGAGTCGTCTTCTTTTCCGTCACCATGAACATGTCTAGATGCGTGTTAGCACAGCCGTCTCTGATTTCCGACTTCTCTTGGTCCAACTTACTCTCTATTCTGATACCGAAAGCACCGTCCTCGTAGTACCCAGGCTCGTTCGAGATGACATTGCCGACAGCCAGCGGTACCTCACTGTAAGCAACTCTAGTGCCAATACCGATAGGTCCCTCATGAACGTTGAGGAAAGACCCTACACCATGTCCAGTGCCGTGACGATAATCGAGTCCCTCAGCCCAGAGGAACTGTCTAGCTAGAACATCAATCGCATAACCAGTAGTACCCTTGGGGAACTTGACGTTGTCTAACGCAATATGGCCCTTGAGGACAAGAGTGTATGCCTTACGCTCCATGTCTATCGGCTCGCCGAAGTGCATGGTGCGAGTCGTATCGGTTGTACCATCAAGGTACTGAGCGCCCGAATCGCAAAGATATACCGCCTTGGGATCGATGACACTGCATGCGCCAACCTCTGGCTTGTAGTGGATCACAGCAGCGTTCGCGCCGGTTGAAGATATCGTGTCGAATGAGAGACCAACAAAGTGCTTGTGTTTTGAGCGGATCGATTCCAGCTTGTCAGCAGCCTCAACCTCGTCGATCTTGGCATTCTCGCCAACCAGTCGATCTTCAAGCCATGCAAAGAACTCGCTCAGAGCAGCACCATCACGAATATGGCATTCGCGCATACCCTTCATCTCGGTTTCATTCTTGATAGCCTTAGCGTCGCCAATCAGACTGCGTATCAATTCGACCTTGTCCTCTCCACCGAGTGCCTGGTACAGAGCCCAAGAAGCCTTGTTGGAAACGAGGTACTTGTTATCTCCAGTCGAAGACGACGAGGAAGCTTCCATGTCGGTGAAGATAGATTCGTAGGGTCTGACCTCAACGCCTGAGAGATGTGTCTTTGCGGCAGCAGTGAGCTTCGAGTCGTCGATGTAGAGAGTACTGGTCGTTGGGGTAACTACGGCGTAGGAGAAGAAGACGGGGTTGTAGGGGATGTCGCTTCCACGTAGATTGTATAGCCAGGCAACCTCGTCGAGCATCGAGACGACGAAACCGGCGCTCTTCTTCTTGTCCAAATCTTTACGGATGTCTTCGATCTTGTCCTGGAACTTCTTGCCGGCAAAGTCGAGAGTGAGGACGTCGGCCTTCTCGTTTGGCCTAGCAGGTCTTGCTGAGCCCCAGACCGAATCCACGAGATTCTCCTTGACAGCGACGAGGTCTTTGCCGCCCTTCTTCTTGATCTTCTCGGAGAGCTTGCGCGCATCGGCTAGCATGAAGTTAGCAGTGCTCAATGAGAAGCTGAGAGAGACGTACGAGCTGTGATGGTGGTCGGGTCAACACCAACAGTCTTGCCGCCTTCTGCTTGCTCGGCGGACCACTCCTGCCAAGTGGGTACATCTTGAAGGCCCTGTTTGAGCAGAGTCCAATTGTCGTCGAGTTGCTTTTCAGCTTGGTTGAAGTATCTTCCGTCTGTGGCCAGAGCGGCCTTGTCATGGGTGATGACAGCAGTTCCAGCGGAACCAGAGAAGCCAGAGATGTATTCTGCGATTCATATTAGCGTCGAGTCGCATGACTCTTGTGTAGCCAAGTTTACTGACCTCTACGAGCATCGGCAGGTGCTATGTACTCGCTCTGATGGCTGTCTTCCGAAGGCACAACTGCGGGAGTCAGTCAGTTGTCTGTCGATGTGCATCCAGACGGCTTACTGTAGATATCTACCTTGTTGCGCTTCATGAGTTCTCGCAACTGCGAGAGTCGCTCGGTTGTAATCACTTTCTCCATATCGATAGGATATCTTCTAGTTGCCGAAGCGTGGAACAATCTTCCGGCAGTGATGCCTCTTGAAAGTGTACTGAGTCTAGCGAGTCCACGGAGCATCTGCGAGTCGCGTGTCGGTTCGATGTCTCGCCGTCAATTGGACACGCTATGACGGAGTTGCGGCGAGCCAAAACGCCGGACCATCACCGGCAACCTCCGCCCAGCAGGACATCGACGTAGCGTCGGCGTCTGCGTGCAAACATGATCCTCACCTCACAATCAACCATCAAGAATAATCGCCAAACCATACGAGAATGCTCTAGGACATCAGTAGGTGTATACCCTCTACCTAGCTACCTTCCCGTCGTGAGATTTCAACATCTCCCGCACTACCTCACGCTCCTTTTTGGCTATCGATTTCCTTGTCTGTTTCTTCGTGAGTGACTTCTGCAAAAGGTATCTCGCCTTGGATCCTGAGGCTGAGTCGACGATGATAGCAGTCTTTCCCCGGATTCAAACCATAGAGGTAGGTGATGTCGTTCTTTCTATCACATGTCGCGGGGAACCCTTGGTTCGACGAGGGGCGTTACTGGTGCTTCAACATTCAGACTCGCATATTGGGCGACGAAGATCTCTGTGCAGCTGGCAGCGCCCTATCTACATCACATCGACAAGATGCCATACTCGGCAGTGTGGAGGACAGCCACCCAGCCCAAATGGCCTCGTGGCCCAATCCGGGAAGCAATTGAGACAGGGAGACTAATTCAGATGATCATCCCAGACCCCAACATGAGCGCGGCTGAGCAAGCAATCGAGCTCGTACGCCGACTCAATGACCCCAGATTCGCAGCTGGCGCCTCGCAGATTTCGCGAGAGCTGCAGGAAATCCAGTTGTCTGATCACGGATGGGCTGCTGCAGACGCTATGCTCGACCATGCGGATGCCAATGTCAAGTTCTACGGAGCTTTGACTCTGCAAATCAAACTCAACAAAGACAGGTCGGTGCTCCTCCATCAGCACAGTGTATCATTCCGAATACTGACACTAAGAAGAAGCACGCTCAACGAACAAGCAGCAGCTGAACTGAGGTCCCGTCTGGTCCTGTGGTTTGTAAGTTTGCGTCCTATTCCTTGCTCGATTCGATCTCTCATTACGTCGCCTCACAGGTTCGCCTTGCACTGGGCGATCTGCCTCCCAAATTCATCATCGACAAGCTTTGTTCCACGATGGCCACATACTTCATTCAGACTCCCCTGCCATGGACACAGACTGTACGCCAAGTCATTTGCTCACTATACGCCAGTGATGTGGTGCCTCATGATATGCTTAGCTCATATCCGGACACCAGCCAGATCGTTGGCGAATTATCAGGCTTGAGGCTGTTCATGGCTGTCCGTTTCTGCAGAGTATTGGCCGAGGATGTACAAAACAGCTCTACACTAGGGCCTCAGTATTATCATCTCGATACCATCTTCAAGAGCAACACTACTGATACCGCCATACTCATGACCTTTGTCTTCAACCCATCAGCAAGATGTTCACCAGAGATCGCGGTCGAAGCTGTGAATTGTTTCTCCGCTTGGGTCGCCTACAGCTTCGCACATTGGAACACAGATCCTGTAGCTCTGCAGCTTCTACAGAATATCACCCCGATGGCTATTCAGCACTTATTGCACCGCGAACAAGACGTCAGAGATCCGACTGTGGAATTCTTCGTCAACACCCTGGAGTATCGCTCAAAGTTCCTCCAGAAGAATGATCTTGAGTCTCTGTCCCTGCTAGTCCGCAAGACCATTGGTCCCCAATGTCTAGCGCAGCGCCCAAATTTCCTGAATCCAGCAATCATAGCATTCAGCAAACTGGTTACTGCATATGGTAAACTGATTGTCAAAGATTTGATCTCGGAAAGAAATCGCGAATCATCTCAAGAAATAATCGGTCAGTGCATAAGAACCACTCAGTAAACTTGACCCTTGAACTGACCCAAATCTAGACCTCTTCCAGCAGTTGTTGACTGCTCCTGGTTATCCTGCTGAAGACGACCAAGTCATCCTCAACGTCACCGAATTCTGGATTGAATTCGCCGAACAGATCGCCGACACAGTAATGGACTCGCCAGAGGACGAGATCACTTTCCTGGCAGTTGTGAGAGCCGATCTCCTGCAAGCCGTCCAGACGTATATTCCAAAACTCCAAGCACCACCTCCATCAGAAATGTCTGAGTGGGATGAAGACAACGTCGATCAATGGCAGTTTTTCCGCGATAACATCAGCGACTTTTTTGATCAAGTCAATACCATTCCTGACACGCACCTCTTAAGCAACATGGTTGTTCTTGCAACCTGTGTCTTACCTACTCAAAATTGGCTGCATCTCGAAGCCATAATCTTCTCTATAAACTGCATATCTGACTCCATCGCACTGTCAGAGGAAAACACCCAGGCACTTTCTGCACTGATTGGTTCTTCGTTATTCAATGACATCTCATCCAATGATGTCGAAGTGCCAAACAAGCTGAAGCGTGCTGCCATGACGCTTGTTGATCGATATTCTTCATTCATCAAGAAGAACCCCCAATTTCTACCTCCGGTTCTTACCTTCCTCTTCACGATTCTAGCATCTACACCCGCAGACCGCGTGAAGCTTGCGGACGCCTCAGCGAAAACTCTCGAACAGCTTTGTTCTTCGTGCCGCAAGTCTCTGACACCACACCTTGGAGAGTTGCTTCAACAATGCCCACAAGCACTTTCCGGCCCCTCAGCAAACAGCTATCAGAAAGAGAAGATCATGGCAGCTCTTGCCTCAATCATCCAAGCTTTACCTTCTGAAGAAGCCAAGGCTGCACCACTGGAATCGCTGATTGGAGTGATCGAGAATGACCTCAACACAGCTATCACAACTCTAAATGCAGGCAATCTGGAGGACAGCGAAATGCTAGGAACTTCTGCTTTACAGTGTCTGGCCAGCATCGGCAAAGGTATCCAAGCACCTACCAACGATGTTATCGATGTGGACAGCGATGACGAAGAGGGAAACGACGACCTAGCTGCCACAAGCAACTTCTGGACTTCGCCAGCTGGTGTCGAGATACAGAATAGGATCGTGCAATGCATCAACATTGTTGAATTCCTGCATAACCCGGGCGATGCCATGGATGCCGCCTGTGCGATCCTGCGTGCCGGTCTCAAGGAGACGAAGCCGGGTCCCTTCGTGTTCCCACCCCAGGCCACTGTCGCCTTCATCAGCAAGGCACAAATCAGCACACCCCGTATCGAGGCCATCATCGGTACAGCATGCAGTTTCGTCTCCAACTGTTCGCGCAAGTCGGCACCGCACATGTTTGACGAAATGTCGGCAGTGTATCAGAGAGTAGCGCTAGTGATGCAGCAGCTCGGCGACCCGGCCAACGACCCCCAATTGGCCCAGCTCTGCATCGATTTCTTACAGAGGCTGCTTGTCAGCTATATAGATGTTCTGCTCTCGCCATCCGACGACGAGATTGCTGCTGTTCTGCAGTTTGTCATAAACTGCATGGTAGGCAATGCGCCCATGCTCAAGCGCAACGCTTGCAACTTCTTCGTAAGCCTCCCTGTCGTCTCGGCCTTCGCCCGATGACTTTCCTTCCATGTACCCGACGCTAACGTACGCGAAACACAGGAAACCTTGCTGGGTCTGGCCAACCCACGCACCGCC
>Ga0058697_10000358_pt1 | contig 20822 bp, 21 predicted proteins | sample AgamicAsMae_FD_66619 | JGI IMG/M metagenome (GOLD analysis project Ga0058697, IMG submission 66619) | Agave microbial communities from Guanajuato, Mexico - As.Ma.e | ecosystem: Host-associated > Plants > Phyllosphere > Phylloplane/Leaf | place: Guanajuato, Mexico | collected 2012-06-04
ATGGGTCGTGTGGAAAGCAAATGCTGCAGAAGACGAACACCTGAGTGGAGCTGATGAGACAAATGAGAGCATCCCCGTCCAATCTCTTCGAATGTGCCCACCAGTCCTGACGTTGATTCTTTGACTTTGATCTGAGCTCCGGTGGCTGATCAAAGCTGATGACGAACTCCAAGCCTCTGAGGGAGTCGAACTTAGGCAATTCGACAAGGACGTTTCGGTAGGTGTGTTTTCGAAGTGTTGAATTGCCGTGCTGAGGTTCCATTCCTTGGAGAGCTTCAAGCTCTACACGAGCGCTGTCACGCAGCTGACCGATAGTATCTTCGCGTAGCAATCTGAAATGGCGATCGAGAAGGCCTTCAACACCTCTCATGTGCCAGGTGGAAGGGTCTTGTGAGGGAAGGTACTCTGCGTGAGTACTTTGGATCTCCTCCGAAGTTGGCATAATCTGGATGTCGTGAATCGAATCGAAGTCGTTGTTATGGCGAGGTCGTCCATTAGCAAGTCTTCCGGGAAGACTTCGTGTTAGAGAGAAAACTGGCCTCAAAGCCGTTCCTTTGTCTTGGATGGCTGAGTCTATGCTGCGAATGGCTGCGCCGATTCCTAAACGCTTGTTGATGCTGTCTAGATGCTTTGTGGCCTGGTAGCGAAGCGCATCCGCATCTGGATCAGATTGAGGCGCCAGCATTGCCGCCAGGGTGGTTGCATATGTTGAAAAACAAGGAGTGACCTTTGCCGTGCTGTTGAACTCTACGACTTTCATAAGCACTGCAAGAGTTGCTTTGAGTGCGGTGAAGAATTTGAGATCGGACTTGGACAGCAAGGTGCTGAGGGCACGAACGGATGCGGCGAATAAGAGCTCGCTCCTACTACCTCCAACGCCATAGATGTACTGGCAGATCTCACCAAGATGGCGTTCGAGAAGAGGTGAAGACATGACGCGCTCATCCGAAAGGACGCAGAAGAAAGGAATGATTCGGGTGTCGAAAGTGTGCATCAGAGCCTTGTCTGACATTCGTGCGAAATCCTGGTTAACGATTTCGAGAACCTTCTCTAGACCGCGGTCGGTTGCGAGACTCTTGATGACTTCCTGACGGCAGGAATCATCCATCTGCACCAGGCGCGATGCTTGACCGAGGAATTCTCCTAAGCCGAAGCCAAGTGAGGTTCGTTGGAAAACTTGGTCCTTCCATTTCTTGAGCTCTGGAAAGACAGCATCGTCGTCTCTGTTGGAGCCTTTGGCTGTGTTGCGTGCCGTGTTGTGTGCTGTGTTGCGTACTTTGGGGTCATGAGAAAAACGGCAACGTGCACCACGGTTGCATTTGCCTTTTTGAAAGTCAAAGCAAATGCCTGCCTCTCTACGCTGCATGATGGATTTTACAGGCGTATGTCATGCGCGGTGAGCTTGTTGGTAAAAGTGGTATGGAGGAGGAGGCAGGTGGGGAGGGAGGTGAAGAGAACAAATAACTAGGTGAAGTCGCAGAAGCGCAAACAGGAGAAGAAGAAGAAAGTCAACAAAGATCACTCAGGTGTTGCAAGACACGACTGCGTGTTTCTGACTGACGAAAAGTGGAAGCATCACATCCGTGAAGTTCTGCAGCTTACCGTCAACCAAGTCTTTCACTTGCTTTTGGAACAACTCGCTATTGGCTGTCGATAGGCACAGTGCTTTCCAGAAATGGCAGTGTCTCATCAGAGATGCGCTGGACTCTCAACTTCCACACATGTGCTCTGCAGGCTCAGATCCAATGAATCTTGAACCGAACCTCAACCCACTTGTTTGCTTCCGTGCATCGCGATAGTCGACAGATGTCTGCATGGCAAGCGAGCATCGTTGGTACTGAGATCGACTCGTGCAGTGGATGATACGAGAAGCCATATCTTTGCCGCCCGGATGTGACCTATAGATGTTTGTGATGATTTACAAGACATTGTTGATGCATTCACCTGCTCCTAGATCTGTTGCAGAGGGTAGGTGCTCATGCAGGGCAGGCACGGGAGACAGCGGCTGTTGTCCAAGGCGGTGAACAATCGGCAGAATTCTTGCTTGCCTATCATCCGGCATCATAATCACAGGTAACCAAAATCACAGGTGATGCATCTGACTTTGCACTCTGGCAGATCTGGTTGTGGTACTACTAGAGATGTAGAAATGAGATAAACAAAAAGGTAGATATATTCGCTATGCACAAGTCTTGGATTGGTGTAACAGTATTGCTGTTGTTTTTCGGGTTGAAACAATCACCCAATATTTTCCTCTGCACCCTGCACAAACAAGGAAAAGAAAGGGAGTCAGGCCTCAAATCTCAACGTCAAGGAGATTAGACAAAAGGACATGGAGATGCTAGAGAAGATGCGGATTGAGACATCATCTCTAGTAGCCGACGCTTATCAGGTAGTCGGCGAGTTGCTCGACGGTGTTGGCGGCAACACCAGGTTGGACGTGCTCGGGATAGTGGGTGACGAGAAGAGCTTGCTTGGTCTTGACGATGATCAGACCTTCCTTGCCCTGGTTGCTTGTCAGCTTACAAATGTGCGGGAGTAAAGTTGTGTATCGAGCCGCACCTTCTTTCCGTACAAACTTCTGTCATCGGCCTTGAGGACAATGAACTTCTCGCCAGCAACGTGGAGACCAGTGCTCTGGACCTTCTTGACGTCGCCGGTGTCCTTGAATGCAGAGACGACCTCGGCCATTTCCTGAGGCGAAACCTAAAATGCACAGTATCAGTCCATGCTCTTTCTTCAACTGATTCAGACCACATATTTCCATAACGCAGCTCTTTCTTGAATCGTTGTTCAGCGGTAGATGATGGGGAAACGCACAGTGAAGCCAGCGGAAGTGGCCCAGACGCTGTTGCCCTCGCTGTTGAAGATGGCGGCCTTGTCAATGTTGCCAGTGCCGACGAGGCTGGAGGTCGAGTGTCAGTGATGGTCCTGCGGATGGTGACTGTTGCGGTTTGTACCTCTGGTCGACGTATGCTGTAGTTTCAAAAGTCAGCCAACAAGCTCGCCATCAGCCTGCGGAAAGAGCGGAAAGGGCTTACCTTGCCACGACATTATTGCGGATGTGAAGATGTGTGTGGGATGGTTGGAGGAGGAGTGGGTTGCGCGAGGGTCGTGGAAGTTTTGACGATGGAAATTATTGAGTGGATTGTGTCCAAGATGGCCCTGTCTCCTGGAATAGATTGTTGATGTTGGGCGCCAAGAACGAGGGCGGTGACGGAAGGCGGGGCACACCCCGCCAATCACTGAGCATAAAACCTTCTCCCATCTTCATCCTCTTTGGACTGGCTTCTTTGCTAGCCTTTTTACTGTATTGCTATAATCTGTTATTTTCTATCCTCTTCAGATACTTGCATAAAGCAAGCTATCCAATGAGAAAAGACCCTCTGTATCGCTTGCGCAACACAGAAGGGGAGGATCAAGAACTCTGCTAATCGAATCACAGTCCGCAGACATTCAACTCGTAGCACTTCTGAATTCTTGTCCATGTCTCTCATAGAAACATAATTTCAATCCCACTTGCCCACTGTATATGTCTGCAATCCTGTTAGCCTGCTTGATGCCACTCTGGCAACTCTGTTTCAAGGTTAGTCTACCAGGCACCGCAAACAAAAGTAAAGTACAAGGGGAATGCTCGACAATTGTCGCTGTGAATGTGTAAAATGAGAAGCTATCGTTACAAGGCCATGAGTGATGGGGTATCATAGCAATTCCGAAGGTGCGCCACTCCATATGCAATATCCCTGCAGAAAGTAATATGTACGTGAAAAGGTTGCCGATAGCGAGTAAAATCGTGTCGTTGGAAGAATGACAAAGCGATCATACCGGTCAGAAGGTTGTAATAAGAGAGTGACCGTCCCGATTGGTGGTCCATCGACGAACAGCTAGTTGTGCTTCTTCTTGGATTTCGGTTTCGGGTTGGTGTTCTTGCCGTGTTTCGCCGTAAGTTGCTTGAACAAAGCCTTGTCCATCCTATCGGGTAGGCCGTTCACACCAGGATGGTTCTTCTTAAAACTCTTTGCACGATCTTTCTCCTCGTGGATCTTCTGCCCCTCGCTCTTGCTGTCAGGTCCTGGAGCACTAGCTGTGGCATCCGACGGCTTCTGTTTCTTCTCAGCAGGTCCTGAAACACCGGCTGTTGCATCAAACTTCTTTCTCTTTGCGGCAGGTCCTGAAACACTAGCTGTTGCGTCAGATGACTTCTTCCTCTTTCCAGCAGCCCCTGCTGGGCCCGACAAAGCTGATATCTTCTTCTCGTTGTCGTTGTTCATCTCTTTATTCTTGCTTGGTTGCGAATCAATATCTGCAGGCCTAGGGTTATCATACTCCGTGTGCAGAGGTGCGCGCCTGTAACCAGTCAGCTATCGTCAAAAGTTTCGTACATCGATGTTGCCCACTTGTTCTCGTTGTCGTTGTTCATCTTTTGTTTCTTGCTTGACTTCGAATCACCATCTGCGGGCCGTTTGCCCTGTTTTGGCTGATTATTCTGGTTTCCTTGGTTTCCAGGAGGTGGATTTCCTGGATTACCTTGATGACCGCTGCCATGACCATTTCCACCTTGGTTGTTGTTGTTGCCGTTGCCACGCGGGAAGTTACTGCCGCTGACATTGCCGTTCCTGATGCCGCTGACATTACCGTTATTGATATGTTCTGGATCTTGAGTGCACAGCAGCATACCTTGCCATATTCTGCTGCCATACAGCTCTCAGACGGGAACGCTGAGCTTCAAAGAGGGCGTAGTTGCCACCCCATACACGTTCGAGGATGCTAATAACATCACCATTCTCCTTGTGAGTGTCTTCAGCATCTGACATGCAGATGTTGAGCTCTCTGAAAGCGTCGGCAAATCTCTCAAAGATTTTGATGACTGAACTAGAGCCTCCAGAGATGTCGTTGGAGTAGTTGTTAGGATCGATGATAAGCAGTCTATCCTGCTTGGATGGTTGGCCCTTGGTGTTTCTCCACGATTTCTGACAAGAGTTAGCTTGAGTTCTCGAAAGACATATCACGTATCGGATAGCTCAAAGTGAGAGATCCAATGAGTCGTAGCCGTCACAAGCACTCAACGACGCTGCTTCGGGCAGATCTGCTCAAAAACAGCAAAGTCTCAACTGTGCGTCATGTCGTAGCATAAATGCTTACCTTTGTGACGATGTTCCAAGGTTCCATTTGGATACCATGCTTCTGAACATCGAAGTCTCTACCATAATACACAAAGAAGTTCATGAGAACTGTGTCCAGACTTTGCATAGGGTCCCAGTCTGCTCCATTGCGATCCTCAAGGACGCGGAGTACAGTGATGGTCAGGCAAATAACCGAGTAACCACCAAGACCGCCGCTGAATACCTCGGAGAAATCTCTCATGACGAGGAACTGCTTGATCAGGGCTACAATGATGGGCATAGCGGGATAATTCTCTTTCCAGACCTGGAAGGTGTTGTTGGCGAGAAGTCCACTATCATTCTCGAACGAAACATCAACCCTCAAACCAGTCACTTTCTCAACAAACTTGACGAGAGGCACTCTGGAGTTTGCGATGATAGTCACTGACGACTCAATGGCAATGCCGGCTCTTTTGAGGCAGTTTGCAAACTTGTACATCCAATTCTTAGTTGGCTGGGGGTTGGCAAAGCCGCCGTTCAGGAAACGAGTTGAGCATGCGACGAGGTCCATGTCAGCAGTCGGTAGATAGAGACCAGAAGCGAAGGAGCCGAAGGCACGAACGTTCAGATCAGGGAATTGTCTTCTGACTGCGCTCTCGATACGCTTGATCAGATCCTCGCGAACCTGATGTTCGAAGTCACGAGGCTTGACGTAACTGTAGAAGTCAAGAATCTCGTTGTGGAGCCAATGTTCAGCACGAGAGCCTTGAAGTTTGTTGGCAAACCACGGAGCAGGATCGGTACCTTCTGGAGCCCTCCATTCCTCAATAGTATCGCCGAGTGCCACGTCATCACGACGCTTGCGCTTCTTGTTTTCCTTGCGAAGCGGAGCTACAGCATCCTTGGCTTCTTGTCTCTGTAATCCGGTGTGGTATTGGCTGCGACCTGAAGGGTCACCGTGTACGTCTGCTGGTGGAGGCCAGACATCGAGACGAGGTAGAGGAACAGGCGCTGACACATTGACACCCTTCGACTCTTCAACAACAGGAGGTGGAGGAAGGTTGCGATCAGGATGGAGGTGATCTAGATGACTGAAGGAAGGTTTGTGAGGAAGCGAAGGTTCGCCTCTGACAGAACCGGAGAGGGAGACACCGCCCTCGTCTTCGCTGTTGTTCTGGGCAAAGTCGTCGTCAAAGTTGAGCGAGATGAAGTCCTCACCCTCGGCAGCCGTGGCAGCAGGCTTTGCAGCTTCAACCTTGGCCTTGCGGATGAGCTTGACAACGTCTTTCTTCTTGGCGTCGGACTCGCCAGGTGGAGGCAGCACAGTGTAAGGGTCGGGATTCGACCACTTGGGCTTGGCCTGTTCGGACTCGGGACTCTTACTCTTGATGCGAGCGCGTTTGGCTCTGGGGTGCTCGTCTTCGGAGTCATCATCGGAGTGGCTTGCACGGTTGGGGAATGAGGGCTGAGCAGATGCGTCAGTGGGATGCTGGACATCAGTCTCGAGATCCATAACGCTGTCGTCGTCGTCAATGTCACTGTCGGAGAGATCATCAAGGACCTTGAAGCGGGACTCTCTGCTTTCGTTCATGCCCTCCAACTGATCGGGAGTGGGTTCGCGCTGGTGTCGCATCAGATCGCGTTCGTGAGCAGGCTTGGGTCCGAATCTACGAGGGCCACCGCGGCCACGGCCGTTACGCTGAGCATTGCGACGCGAGTCTCTAGGAGGGGGTCTTCTGGCGCCTGGGTAGTTGTTTGAGGGCGCGAACGACGGCGCATTGTTGCCGGCTGAGAAGTTGAAACCGTCTCTTCTGGGTCCGGGACGGTAATTGTCACCAGAAGGGCGGGCAGCAGCGGCACCGCGGAATTGGAACATGTCGCGAGGACCAGACGGCGGCGGAGGCACGTCGTGATATGACGGAGGAGGTGGACGATCGCGTTGAGGATACGTCCGTTGGTTTCTTGACGATGGCTCGTAGTGGTCCATCTTTGCGTGCGTGTCTGACGACGATGTCGTTGAAAGAAGTGGGCGCAAAGAAGGGGTTTGTCAAAAGTTACGCCTTCACTTGCTTCGGAGTTTGCGCGAATTCGAGGAAAGAGCGACCCTCGAAATCATGCGCGTCACGTCATTGGGCGGTTTGCCGAGACCCTGACAATGTGGAAACCCCCCTTCTCTCACGCCCACGCCGAACGTCTACCGCTTCTCTCGAGTCAAGGTGAAGTCCTCACAAAGTTCGATTATCTTTAAGATTTTGACCTGGGAGTAATCGGGTTGGCAAACGCATCTAATCCTGCATCACATGTTTGTCTGGTAACCTAGTGCTTTGACAGACCTCGGCACTCCTTATCATGCTTCTTCACGCGATTGCTGCCTATCAACTTCACGCGTCTTGCTCCTGATATATCTCACACGATCCCATTCCTCCAGAAACATCCCATAGCGACAGAACAGCTTTCGTCACTCATCAACATGAGTTCCACTCGAGACGTAAAGGCCAAGTGCCTCTGCGGCCACTATCAATTGTCCCTTGCAGTCCCCAAAGATCAACTTCCCCTTACGGCCTCGATATGTCATTGCAATAGCTGTCGTCACGCCTTAGGATCGTTGTACGTTTGCGTAGTCTATGTGCCCGAGAGTTGCCTCGAGACTGTACAGAACTCTCTCTCCAAACTCAAGGCTAGTCAATGGTCAAGTCGCAGAACAGCATACTTCTGCCCTACTTGTGGCAGCACCATTGTCGACATTCTTGATGGCCGAGTCACTATCCACACCGGAGCTCTCGATCAGTTCGACGACACGGTACAGATTCAACGTCAGATATTCGTCAAGGATACCCAAGATGGTGGCTTCAGTCACTGGCTCAAAGACTTGCCAATCAAGACTCATGCTACCCTGACCGACAGTCTACCTGCGGATTGGCTCCAAACAAGTCACCAGCCAGTCATCATTCCGTCCGATCGACTACATGCCCATTGTCTTTGCAGCGGTGTAGACTTCTGGATCTCTCGTCCACTGATATCCTCTGCAAATCCCGACAACCCCAAGTCAGATGTGAGCCAGCACAATTCTGACCGTGGAGACTACGACATCAACAACCCTTGGTGGCTGTGCGCAAACCGGACCAAATTCTTCGCCGAGGTGTGTCTCTGCAACTCCTGCCGTCTGTCAAGCAGCTGTGACTTTCTCCCATGGACCTATATCCCAACCACAGACATCTCTCTTACCGCCGACGGCAGTGTGCCATTTTCCCGCAATTTTGGCACGCTTAAAGAATATCGCTCGTCTGACGAAGCGTCAAGATACTTCTGTGGTCAGTGTGGTGCAACGGTCTTCTACATCAGAGAGGAAAGACACGGTATCGTGAACGTGGCTGTGGGACTGCTTGATTCAGCTGAGGGGTCTCTGGCACAGAGCTGGCTAGGTTGGAGAACTGACGGTCTTGACTTCAAGGAAGACAGTGTCGGTCGTGCTGCCGCTCTGGTCAACAACGTCGAAGGGGCATTGCAAAAATGGGGTTGGGGGTCATGAACTTGAAGCTCATAGAAACTCCGATGCCATGACAACAAAAGATATCTACCAGTGAGCCATTGGTATGATTGAGATGACTTCAGTAGTCAACAACGGGAAAAGAAATCCATCACTCGACATTTTGATCAGTCCTCGTGCGATAACACCAGATCTTGCTACAGATTGGCAAAAAGGAATGTCGCAGCCGTGAATCGAACACGGGGCTCGTGCATGGCAAGCACGAATTTTACCACTAAACCACTGCGACTTGGAGTGATCTACAATCACGTGATGCTGTACTAACCAGTCTCTGTAAATATAACGAACAGCACACGAGTATCATAGCCTAATCGTGGAAATGTCTCAAGACAAGACCTGATAACCTGAGATTCGGACGAACGTAGCAGCAGATACACTCCCGGACCCATTGTATGCTCATAGCTCTCATAAACGAGACGTTGTGCGACACCCATCTGTAGCCAGTCAAGCTTGTGTGTTCTTCATGGATTTGAGTGCAGGTGTCAAAAGTGAGCCCTTTCAACACTCGAAATCGATATATCTCGATCAACAACTACAATAATGCTTAACGAGGATGGCATACTTACGAAGTATAGCTTCAAGCTACCCATCATTGTTTAGACGACGAAAATGATACAGTGTTGGGTGGTATAAATCACATTATATCTTCCAATCTGTTGTTGAGTCCCCAACCCTGTCTTTGAGCCGATCGTCAGAGATAAGATTGAAATGGTACAGAATGTATGTATCGATCAAGGGGGCTATGAATAAACATATGATAGCAGAGGGAGCATAGCGGAATAAGGTTGTGGAACAATGTACCAAAACACAAGATATCATTACGGTCAGACTACCAATCCATACCAGCCATTGCCTCTTCATCATCGTCAAATTCGTCATGCGCTATTGGAGCAGCCTTGGTAGCTGTGGCTGATGAAACTGGTCCACCGAATAGACTCTTCGGTATACTGTTGTCCATTGCGTCCTCGGCCATGAGAGCATCCAACTCGTCCTCATCTGGCTCTTGATCTTCCGCAGTGTGGGCGTTGTTCTGTTTCGAAGTGGCTGGTGCGGGTGCAGAAGCAAGTTCGCTCTCAGCCAATAGTGCATCCAGCTCATCCTCGTCAGGCTCTTCCTCGCCAAATGGATTGTGGTTGTTTCTTGGTTGTGCTCCTTCGCTTTGTTGTGTTTCCACCCTTGGTTCGACGTTGCTGGGCTGTTCTTCAGTGTTGCTAGCACCAGTGTCTTCTCGTACTGCGTCTTCGGTTGGGATAACAAAATCGTCTTCGTCATCGTCGCGCGGTGGCTTTGGTTTGTCTTCTTGGATCCATTCTCTTCGCATCATCTGCATACGTTTCTTGTGGCCGAGCTTTTCAATCATGGATACGCCGTCCATGAACTTTGCTTTGGGGAAGAGATCATCGAGCCATAGTTGGTATGTGTTGAGGAGGCGTGCCATGTCCGAGAACTCATGGCCTTTGCCCTTGATGATGAGACGATCCTTGGCGATCTTTCGAAGTTTGGGAATGCCTTGTTGTGATAGAAGGCTGTGGAAGAGTCAGTGGTTAAGCTCGAACGTGTTGTAGCTGGGTACGTACCGTTCTTCATCTAATTTGGCGACGGGCTTGCGCTTCTTTGTCACCTTGACTTCCTCATCGATGTTCTCGGGCACATCATGTTGCTGTCGATTGGTATCGTTGTTATTTGCGTCGTCTTGAGCACTCCAATTATGGGCTGGCTGATTGAAGGTTGCATCGATGCCGGCATCGTAGTTGAAGATATCGTCCAAGTCGTCACGTTCGACAGTAGGTTGGACGTCTGGTCTTACTGCACCTGGCATATCTGGAAACTCTTGGTCTTGTCGGAGCTGGAGAGCTGAGTTGTGGTATTTGATCTCAAGACGGTATGCACGGAAATTGTGGAAGACGCGCCTGAGCGCGTTTCGCGCTAAATTGGCTGAAGCGATGGAGGATGCCGTGCGGCCAAAAGTCGTGGCCAGCGATGCGCCAGCAAACTTCCGTCGCTCAGAGAGGCTATTGATGAGTGCGACAATAGCAATACTTCTCTCAACAATACCACTGGACTAGGCTTACTACTTGCTCTGAGTCTACCTCGAAGAGCGCTCGAGTCCGACACTACACATTCCAACATCATCCTTGCGACAATATTCTATCTCATCCGACATCATCATTTGTTATCCAACCATCAATTATCATCAGATTTGCCTGAACAACTGCTACAAGCGCATTCAATATAACCAACATCAACATGGCTGCCGACGCAATGAGTGATCCGCCATCCGTCGGCGTCGTCTCAGAGCGACTTCGAGGACTGTTGCAGCGCGCCAGAGAAATCAAATCAGTCGAAACCATCGATCCTCCTCTACCCGTCGCAGATCTGGCACAGGATGTTTCTTCAATCGGCAAGGATGTTTTTGCTTCACAGCCTGATGCGCACAAGTTCACAGTCGTTGAGACGGCCGCAAGGAAGATTTTCTACGAAACCATTGTACGCCTCTTTGCGCTTGTCACCCTACTGGACCCTCCCAAACTAATGCCTTAGTAGCAATCAACTGATATCAGAACTCCTGGATTCGTTCGTATGTGGGACTTTCTGGATCTTCTACTACTCTGCGGCGAACTTGGACAGTGCGAACCTATTGTTGCTTTCTGGCTCGTCGAAGAACTCCTTGACAGTCAGACTACCGAAGGCTGCAGGATAGTTTTCGACTATCTGGAGTCGAGACGTGAAAGACTCATCCAGAAGGACTTTCACAAGACCCATCTTGCTCTCCTTCGCTCGTGTAATGAACTGCTACGCCGACTTTCCAGAGCCGAAGATGCCGTCTTCTGCGGACGTGTTTTCTTCTTCTTATTCCAAACTTTCCCTCTCGGCGACAAAAGTTCCGTCAATTTGCGCGGTGAATTTCACACGGAAAATGTCACTGTCTTCGAAAAGGAACCTTCGCTTGATGCCGAGGTGACGGAACCCATGGATGTTGTAATGGGAGGAGACGCCGCAGATGAATCGCAACCGAAAGACGCCGACGACACGAACGATATCCCTACAAACAAGGAACACACAAAGGCTCTCATCGAAAAGAAAGGCGACGAGGTCAAGGATGAGAATTCGGAGTTCTATCCTATCTTCTGGAGGTTACAGCATGACTTCTCGAATCCGACACGACTCTTCGAAGACGAAAACTTCACTCCCTTCAAGGATGGCATCGAGAAGACTTTGGCCAAGTTCAAGAAAACACCAGTAGTCGCACAGACAAAGAACGCCGGAGATGCTCAACGTGGCATCAAACGTAAACTCAGTGACGAGACAGGTGATCAATACGCAAGCAACTACAACCCAAAATACTTGACTAGTCGCGACTTGTTCGAACTCGAGGTATGTCTTTGCGAAGGTTGCCGCTCCTGGGTCATTCTAACAGAAAACAGCTGTGTGATCTGGCATTCCAACGCCACATTCTGGTTCAAGGCCTGATTCTCATCGACTTCTTGCTTTCGCTTACCGACAAAGCAAAGAAGAAGTGGGCGGACGTCGAGAAGGCCAACCCCAAGTCAGCAAACAGGGGTCTTCTGTACGGCTTCACATTGAACGAGGAAAACGTATGTACCAGCAATGCAAGCGACTATGAGCGCGTACTGACACACAGTAGGAGAAATGGGTAACCTCGACAAGGTCTAAGATTGCCGGTTATCTGCAGGAAGGACCAGAAGGCAAATTTTACTACCGTATGGTCGACACTGTGCTTTCCCGCGATAAGAACTGGGTGAGATGGAAATTGGAGAGCTGTCCGCCAATCGTCAAAGATGCTGTAACTCCAGAGGAGAATACAGAAGCGAAGTCTGGTGCTCGGCAAGCGACCGCCAATAGGCGCCTCAAGGCGAAACCAATGGGGGCTATCGACGTGACTTTCCTCGCAGAGGTGGACAATGCCAAGGGGCTCGAAGCTTTGAAGGACGCTTCAAGGTATGTGCAGAAACGGGATTGTGATTTCCAAAGATAGATGCTGATCATGTTGCAACAGATTCACGGCTCCGTCACCCGAGAAGCTCGTCAAGGGAATTGAAGGAGACGACCTGGATCTAGAAATGGCCATGACGGACGAAGAGAAGAACTCGTTGGAGGCTGCCAAGCAGAGCAAGACCTGGCGCGCGCTGCGGGCTGCATCCAGAACATCACTGGCGCTGTTAGACAAGGTGGATCCCTCCACGCGCCTGCCGGCCTTGTTCAAGCAGGAGGAGAACCAGGAAGAGACTGCCGCTCACGACCCAACATCTGCACCCGAGAACGACAGTGGGTGAGTAGCCGTGGACGCGGATGGGACAAGGGTCGCAAGGCAGAGCAACAGGTGTTGACTGGATAGCTAAATACCAATGCAATGCGCCTTCTTGGTATCTATCTATTATTGAGTTATCAGCAGTGCCACAACGCACTGCAGACACGTTGTTGGTATGCAAGATGATCACGTTCCCTCGATCTGCATGCACCTAGGGTTGGAGATGGAGACGGTTGTTTGGTTGTAATGTTCCGAGACGGCAGCCATCGCCGTTGCAATCTTGCCCTGTGCGCCGGGCGCCCCCTTGAACGTTCCGCACAACCTTGAACCTTGATCCTGACTGACTTCACTTCGTGCTGGAGCTGTTGGTGTTGACAATCGCAATGCGGTCAAACAAGCACCCAATCGTGGTAGTTGTTGTTGTTGTCTCATTTGCTTGACATGGCCGGCCGATTGCGCAGAGCCTCCTTATCCACATTCACGAGATTAGCCATCGTGCAAGAGCCATTCGTGAACGAGGAGGGGTTCTTGCGATGGGCTTGGCGAACCATGGGCGCGCTCGACTCGCATGGCGGCTCGCTTAAAGCGCACCCTGCGCAGATCAAACCGCCGTCTTCCTCTTCGCGTGTCGGGCCCGAGCAGACCAACTTCCGCAGGCACGCCGCAGCAACATGGTCCTAATTCTTGGGTCGTAAAAAGCTTTCCAGCACGAGCATCTCGGAAAATCAGGCCTTGGAGCTCGAGCAGCAAATCTCCAGCCGCCCTCTGTTCCGACGGTAGGACCACTCGCAAGCGTGATGCCGCCCGACTCGAAACACAGAACATGTCCTGAGGCTCTCTTGGCGATGAAGTTATTTGAGGGGCTGCCTGATCGCGACGGTGAATCGCCTGCACGTGGCGCCGGTTGTGTGAGTAGCCGGAGTGGTCGTGGATGAACCGTGTTCACCGGTGATTGACAACAACCTACTCGGCTCAGGCCTGACTCCTGCAATCCTGACAGCCCTCCTCTCAAACCGGCCCAGTATCCATCGCCGACCCCTGGTTGCTGATCATTAGAGAGATGCTCTCGTGGCACCCGCCAGAAAGCGCCTGCCTCAAACGATCTGGCTTTGCCTGCCTTTTCGGTTAAAATGCCCAAAAGCAACAGCGGAGAAGCGCGGAATTGTAGCTCGTTGCTCCGTGAAGCAAAAGCAAACAAAGGCAAGCAAGAGATATCACGGGCCAAGAAAAGAAATCAGATCGCTGGACTCGGATAAGTTAATCGTGTCTTAGAATCCCTGCTTGACAGCTGTGACAAACGAGAAGTGCCAACCTGCCACGCCCCGGAGCGGCCCGCAAGAAGAGGTCGTGTGAAAAACGGTTGATAGATCTTCTGGAAATGCTTCAAAAACAACGCTTTGGATTGGTCGAGCCAGGTCCAACTTGGCCCTCATGCACTGTTCAGGGAAGAGCCGAAGAAGCCAAGTCCAAGCTTTAGACAGCGTCAGACACTACGGCGGGGGGTCCCATTAGACGAGATGAGGACTATCAGAAAGGTGGGTGTCAAAAGCAGAAGCGATGTCCATTGGAGAGAACCGCGCGTTTAGGCTTCTACCCTAACCGAAGGGTTTGGGCCGCATCACAGTAGACAGTGCGGTTTTCTGTGAGTGTCTTGCAAAAGATTCACAGGCGTCCAAATGACTTCTGCGAACCATCGTGGCTGCAGGAAACTATCGAAAGGACAGAGGGCATGCGCATCGCGACGGCCACACTCCGTGCGTCTTTTGGTGGCAGGACAAGCACGCATGTCACTTGACGACTAGTCCTACCACCCCCGCAACCATGCGCCATCAAGCGCCTCATCCGTGAGTGGTAATGCAGCCAACCATTAGCGGTGAACGTGGGATACATCCTGACAGGGTCCGGTCCCACTACCATAACCTCGAATCACCCCCATCGGCAGTTGCCATATGTGCTTCAGCCATCTCGGAGACTGCTCTGCGCAGCGCATAAAGTTTCCCGGGCATCTTACTAGTGCACATCTGGAGCTTTTGGTCAAATGCAACAGGTGGAATAAATCTCCGCACGCTGCTTCATTCGCAAGGCTATTTACATGCTGGATATTCCCACCTGAGGCTTCCATCCGAGGCACACGCCGATTCGTATCCCTATCATTGGTTGTGTGGACCCTTAATCGAACCCACAGGCACTAACAAGAGCATTGGCTGCCGAGACGCACCGTGCAGAAGCAAGCAGGTGAGCTTGAATCCTTGACATGTCGATGTTGACATGCCCTCGTCCCCGTGCGATCCTTTTGATGAAGTTACCGTGTGCACTTCTCATCCTGACTCGACCATCGCTCCTACCCTGCAGCCACCCATATGGTGCTTGGAACTCCCGAGGTTCAAGAGGCCGGATACCACCTTCATTTGCACCATCGACTACCGATTTGGTTTTGCAATACCTGCTGACACCCCACATTCAGAGTCTTGAAGTCGCCTATCATCTGATTGTCTTGTCCTGTCAAGATCTTCACCCTCTTGCACGAGTCAAGTCTTGTGCTTGCGCAACTGCCAATCTATTAGCCTCATCTCCCTTCGTTTAAACCTTCTTGACACCTTCCCTTGCGGTGAGCAAAGCTCCGCCGAACTGTCGACCAGACCATCCGGCCCACTGCCTTGATCTTCTCGGCCTTGCCGCAACTTTCTCCGTCCTACAGTACAGTACCTCTTTCACAGTCTTTGGCTGGTCAGTGTATTGCCACACTCTATACAACACTCTTTACTCAAGGCTTGCGCAACTTTCTTGTGCGCGGCTCCAACAAAGGTCACGCATCTACTTGATATTGCTTTGATATTGAGCGAACGATCCTTCCTGTCGACTCTTGCCATCCCCACAACCGACTTCGTGGCAGCTTCAAGCTTGCAGTGGGCCATACCCGCGGTACCCTTATTGCTCCATCAACCTTGCGCCTTTCCTCTCTGCCCCCAGAGCTCTACGACTAATTAATTTGTCAACCTTTCAAGGATCTGACCACCTCCTGCTAGAGATCGTCGCGGCTTTCAATTTGGAGTCTTGGAATCCTTTCAGCATTTCTACGAAGCTCTGCAAATCACGGCAGCTTCCCGGTCTGTCCATCACAGTTCTTATTGACCAATCTACACGGCATCAATAAAGGCGTCGTAACCTGATTGCCTTATACACAGACTTGCAATCAAATGCTTCCAGGAAAGATCATTGTGCCCTTGTCACCACCGAGCTCTCCTCGCATGTCTGGTCAAGACTACAAACCAGTACTACCTGGTTGGCAAACGCATCAAGACCATCAGTCGTCTTATGGGCAGGGGTATGCACATGCACCAAGCCAATACCAAGCTCCTCAGGAACCTGTGCCTAACAGCCATGTCCTGAGCGTGCCTCAAGGTCCTTCGTTGAGATCATACAAGACTTCCCCATACCCGCTCAACGCCCAGTACTCTGCAGGTAGCACTGCTCCGAGTTCATACTCACAACTTGCATCATCGGACTCGAAGTCTCACACGACCCCTCAATCGAGTGCTGGCGCTGCTCAGCAGACTCTGAGCGAGTCGCTACCCGGTAGCCCATCGTCTCACTTGAGCCCACACTCACAAGGAATCGATCCCGATGACGAGATTGCAGATGAAGATGATCAAGATGCAAGTGGAGATGCTGAAGATGGTGACAAGCCTCCGATGACCGCAGCCGAGCTGAGAAATCAAAAGCGCAAGATGAAGCGATTCAGGTACGGTGTCATTCAATGAACAATCATACACGGCAATGCTAACTAGTCGTAGACTTACCCACAACCAAACGAGATTCCTAATGAGTGAATTCAGTCGTCAAGCTCACCCCGATGCTGCGCATCGCGAAAGGCTTTCGAGAGAGATCCCTGGCTTGAGCCCAAGACAAGTGCAAGTCTGGTTCCAAAACAGGTAAGTTCACAAACAGTCAATCAGCCCGACACATACTGACCGCAGAGACAGACGTGCAAAGCTGAAGCGTTTGACAGCCGAGGACCGCGAAAGGATGATGAAATCAAGAGCTCTGCCTGACAACTTTGATATGACACCCAGTCTTCACAGCAACTATGGCTCGGCCCCCGGCGGCATCACACCTGGCGCATCTCCTGCCAGTTACGGCACTGTCATTCACCAGCCCGGGCACATTCGTCCATTGACTCTCGACACACTCCGCCGAGGAGAAATGGGACCCAGCTACATCAGTCCGACCGGCATTCCTCCTGGTATGACATCAATGGCATACACTCCGCCCCACTCAGCAACAGACACCATGTCTCCAGTCTCTAGACCACCCGAGGGTGCCGCCTATGGATACACGCCTCGATCGAACCTGGACAGTCCTCAGAGAGCCATGTTCCCTGGACCTCCTTCATACGCCAGCCAATACTCGCAGCCTCCACGACTTCCCGTACACGATAGATTCAGACGCGCAAGCGGAGAGACTGCCACCTCGTCTCCTTTGAGATCGAGCATGTCTTATGGTAGCCTGAGCGGCGAAAGCTCACAACACCCCTCGGAGGCAAGAACTCCAGGTATACCAACATCAGAAGGCCAGGGATACATTTCTCAACAGGATGCGCAGAGAAATATGCCTCCTCCAAGTGGACCATACGGCCTGGGTATTCCGCCTTGTAAGTTTGCATGCGTCTCAACGTCTAGTAAACTCACTAACACGCGACTAGATGGCTTCCCAAGCTATCAATCTAGCGTGCGCCCAGCTCAGGCACCGACTAGCGGCCCTCCCAGCATCGACATGATCAATGCATACCACAGAGACAGCCAACAACTGCTCAGCCAACACCCTTCCTCTTTCCCCGAATACCAACAATACCACAATCCTACTCCTTACTCCACACCTCAGATGCCCCACTACGCCAACTTCAGCAACCAATTCGCCCCACCCCCTTCTTCATACTCGGGCCCTTATATGCAGCGTTCGGAGCAGCAACAGGCACAGTCTCAGCCGCAAACCCATCAGCAGCCCCAACAAGCGCAACAGCCGCCGACTTCGGTAGCATCCGGCGCGGCTCAGCGATCCCCATACCCTACACACCGCAACAACGATTCCGAAGCCGATCACAGCGATAGCGGCGTTGCTATCGGCGCTTCCTATTAGGAAGCCCTATATCAGTCTGGTCTATTAGAACGTCTTTCGAGCAGAAAAGTCTCCGCCGCAACAATCTGTCCGCCATACTATCATCATCATCTTCTTTGTCAATTTTCCTCGTTTCTTTAGCGGATACTCCCCATACGCGGTGCGCAAAATCATCTTTTCAATTCTTTTTCCGCGGCGCCTCAGAGGCCGTCGCTTTTGTATAGAGGAATGGCGAGGAAGGACCTCTTTGTATATCTTTTCTTCTTCTCCTTCTGCGCTTCTTTTTGCTCTTTACACCGTAGAGCGGGTAAGGAGGAGAGAGAGAAGCGCAGAAACAACACCAATGTTTATTATCACATACCATCAATACCGCGTTGCTTTGCATTTATCTGTTTGCGTGTTTGCATGTATTTGTTCATCTGGGGTACATGTGGGCAACTAAGCATCAATCTGGCGCAACGGAAGGTGAATCGCAGGACAAATTGCTCCTATATCGTAGGCTCTGGATCTGAGATATAGATGACTTGAATATGTATATATACAAAAGAGTTCTTGTTCTATAGTGTTAGAGGGACCAAGACTTCTCGTCTGGCCCTAACAATAAATGAGTGGTGTATCCGTATAAGTGTCGGATAAGCTGTGTCTACTCTGTAGCCCTAGTTCTACTGTGTTTGGGAAGATGCATATGCTTCTTCTCTCTCTGCTCCTTCCCATCCTCGACGAAGCCTCAACTCATTATCTCCCACCAAGCTGGATTCCGAGTCCTCTCACATCTGCCAGACTTGGAAAAGCACCCATGCCCCCAATGCCATCTTTCGCTTTTGCCATGATAGCGACTTCCAACTGCCGAGTCCTTTTCACAAAAAAGATCATCATTCTCCACTATACCTGCCTCCCCAATGAATGTGTTCACGCATCGATCATCAGAGACATCTACTTTTGCTCACTTCTGGGCCTCACTAGCTCTGAACATTTAGGATCCACATCATCTTTTGGGCCAATTTTGTTTCTCGGAGAGGACAAGCTGCACTGAAGCTGCAGATTGCAAGGTTGATTGAACTTGATTCCAGGAATTGGTTTTCAACTCTGATCTACATGCATAGATGAATACTGTAGCTAAAGAAATTTTAGACGAATGTGCATATTTCACTGATGCAAGCATTCCTCGGGAGAAAATCCATCCAATAGAGATGAGAAGAATTCGAAAATCCAAACGTGGGTTGCATGGCAGCAGAGAAAATGGATAAGAAAAAGCATATGTGGGTCTGTCTGTTAAGAGAGTTACGTTGCAGCAAAAGCTTGCGTTTGGATCACAGAGGGAGAGCACCTGCCCAGCGAAACAAGACAGCACGCGCTTGTCATTGCTTCAAAACGTGACAGGTGTTGGGGGTCGATGATGCCGCATGTCTGAACAGCACGTGGACGGATGCTGCTCCTCGTTCACGCATAGACACGTAACACACTGTCGCTCACAATATCCCATAGCCGAGGGAGAAAGAGAGATACAAAAGAACCACCTAGAGCACAGCAGGGGGGCACTGAGACATGAGTGTATGATGTGCAAAACCCAGGTCTTTCTTTCTACTTTGGTGTTTAACACCGTGGGGCCCTTTTTCTTTGGGTGCTCTGCTGGACTCTTTGCCGCAGCAACTATTTCGAACCGGTCCCTCGGAGGCGAGAGTGCTTTGAGACATTTTGCGAACAAGGGTTAGGCAAGCATGCAGGGGGGGTTTGTGGAAAGACCCGCTCGCCGACGGAAGAGACAGAAAAAGAGCAAGCTGGCACCCCCTGGGTCCTGAAAGGGAGGGGCGGTTGGCTCGTCCGCTGTGCCCCGGTGGAGCTCTGTTGTTTGGACCGAAGACCGCCGCACGCACGCGTATTCTTGATGGGCGGCGCTTGATGCTTGGTGTTCGGGATGTGGACACACTGACACCTGCCGAGTGCTCGCTGCTTTTTCCTGCGTGGCTCTTCTTGGCTCCGTCTGTGTTGCATGCACACACCATCCTTGTCAGCCGACGGGCGCTATGTGCATGATTCGACGCCGAGGAATTGCAATAAGGAAGATGCGAGAGGGAAAGGCTTGAACCGGAAGATCTTATCTTTGCCTGGGTAGAACTGCGATGCTGGGGGACAGTTGCACGCCTGAAAAAGCCTACAATACCTTGTGCTGCGTGCATTGCGCGTTATGGAAGATTAGAGTTTGGGCAGACAACTTGGATATGCTTGCTTGCACAAAAGCGGTCAGGGCGGAGTCAGGATGTAGTCATCGCGGACGGCTCGGGGAAAAGAAAGGCCTCAGGCAGCAGTCAAGGGCACGTGTGCTCTGTTGGACAGTAATCACAACCGAAGCTCAAGGTATCTCGGCCTTCGACAATCGGAAGGCAGAGGTACACGTGCTCCAGCGACCGAGGAGAGGTCCTTGCCAATCGAGTGATGCTTTTAGGGCAAGCAGAGTCACGATCCAAGCTTCTCTTGCACTTGCTTCTTCTCCCAGATGCCGACGTTCATCTCTGCAGATGGATCAAACTCCGGGATTGCTGTTTCGAAAGAGACGGCAGACCTACAGTCGTAGCTAGTCAGACAGCAAGGGTTGGTCATCTCGCTCTGACCTGACTCCATTGAGTCTGTGTTGTCGCTATATTGAACACTGTCAGATTTGGTCAAATTCGGTTCTGCAAGTCAGGCAGGAGCCGACGCAGAGATCTCCCGCGAATGGAGGACGGAAATAAATCACGCGCGTGTCTGCTCTCGACACAGACTGCTGCTGTATATTTAGAAGATCAAGACG
>Ga0058697_10000360_pt1 | contig 20742 bp, 16 predicted proteins | sample AgamicAsMae_FD_66619 | JGI IMG/M metagenome (GOLD analysis project Ga0058697, IMG submission 66619) | Agave microbial communities from Guanajuato, Mexico - As.Ma.e | ecosystem: Host-associated > Plants > Phyllosphere > Phylloplane/Leaf | place: Guanajuato, Mexico | collected 2012-06-04
AAATCATCATGCCATCTCCAAAATCAGTTTGCCTTCCCTCTTCACTCAAAGTCTAGCGCGATTCTCTCTGGGCTCGCGGAAGAACATCTCTTGCAGTACACTTTTGCCAAAGTCATTGGCAATCGGCATGACTTTATGCTGCATGACATCAAGAAGTTCGTCTCGACTTCTGATATGCTTCAAGCCGAGCGGAAGATGTGCTTGTTCGATAATCTGGATTCTCGCGGCCTGACACTTGAGCTCGTAGGTCTTGTCGTCGTCGCGCTCATCTCTCACCACTTCTGCAGGTCCTACATCCTCCGGCTCGAACAGATCAAGTACGGTGCTGAGTTGTTGCATACCTTCCTGACCGAAGAGCCTATGCATGAAAATCAAGGCGAACGAAACCATGTGAGTACCTCCTTGCAGAATATCCTTTTCCTCGTACAACAAGCCGCTGCTTTTTGCGTTGACCACGGTCTGCATCTTGAGGCCTTTCCAGTGAAACGGACCGAGGAGAAGACGTTGCAGACCCATTCTGTAGCCTCCCTTCTCAGCTCGAAGATGAGTCTGTGCCATGTTGTGGCGGGTGTTGGGGTCGCTGCTGCCAGTTGACGATTTGGCGCGTTTGGCCTCGCAAGGTGCATACTTGTGATCAAAGTAAGGAAAAGGGTGGTGGCCGACAGACATTCGGACACCTTCTTTGTAGGGACGTTGGGCGGCCTCGATACGTCTGTTGTTCTCAATTTCTTGTGCTTTGGCCGGGTCGGAGTAGTTCTTGCGCTTGCTAGACTTGGTAGTCTTCCCGACTCTGTAAGAAGGGTTCTGTCTCCTGGACCGGCTAGCAGATTGAGTTGCTCTGCCCGCGACTGGAGATACGGATCTGGATGGTGTCGGGGTAGGAGACGCAACGGACTCAGGGGGCGAGACGAGCGTAGATTCCGCTCCGATGAGGGGTACCGGAAAGTAGTCACATCCAACAGAAGGAGCGCGCAAGTATTGAAGGGTCGACTGATCAGCGACCTCAGCAAGGTGCTTGAAGGACGGGAGTGTAGGTGCCAGTCTTGTAGGCAGACCGTTCTGGTGATGCAGAACAGAGGAAGCACCAGTCGTTGGCTGCATTCGAGATGAAGCCATATCATCTCGAACATGCACAGGACGAGACATCAGATGATCTCCAACCTGCCTGACGCGGTCAACTGCTCTACGGCCGAAGACAGCCTGGTTATGTCTGCATTGTGTTAGCCTCCATGACTCTTGCGTTGCTCAAGCTGAAGAGACTGACGACTCATAGACCATGTTGATATGTTCTGGTAAGGTATCGTTGTACCGAGATCAAGATGATAGTCGAAGTCTGAAGAAGGATTGTGTAGTGTCGTATGTAAAATTAGATTGTGTGTTTGACTTTTGTCGATGTGATAGTAAACACGTTCGAGCAAAGCAAAAGTCAAAGAAGAGAGCCAACCCAAAAGAGAACAAGAACGATGAGCAATTGAGCAAAGAACCAAGCCGATTGAAGCACTGTGATCTTGAATGGATGATGAAGGATGAAGATGAAAAGGAAGGTATCTACCGACTTGATATACTTAACAGAAGCTCAGGACATGGTCGGCATCGCGTCTACTCCATCATGTCACTTTTTACCGTATGCCGGGTCAGTGTATAGCGCTGGACACAGCATACACTAACGTTAGAACAGCAGCCATTGCCGCTCAGGGCAGTTACAGGTTGTGCCGAAAGGCCAACAAGACGATCCAACTGGTGCAAGCCTCTTGACGCTTGAGCCTAATCTGCAGGGACACAGTTCGCAAACCTGGTCGGCTTCCTTCCAGATCTTCTTGAGTCACGCAACTGCCAGTGGCCTTCCATCTTTGGGATTGCTGGCATGCGTCATGTTTCTTCACCGCTGCTTCTTGAGCAGTCCACTCTCGTTCATACGCGCGAAGACTCTGCAGAAGAAGACATCAAAATCAATGTGAGGCACTCTTCTGCATGCCGGTTTGCAAATGCATACCGTCAAGGGGCATATCGTACTGTAAGATGCAACTAGCAACGGGACATGAGAAGCCGGTGGTGCGGCGGTTGTTAGAGCGGGCCTGACTCCATGCCCTGCGCAGACATGTCCTTGTGATTCGTCCAAACTTGCGCGCGCGGCGCAGCAGAGGGATAGGAGTATATTAGCCGGGCACGAGCAGTTGTGATCAGAGCAAAATATGATATATCAGACTCGAAGGATCAGAAGATCAGCCGAGGAAGTTGACTGGTTGGTGGCTTGCAAAAAAGAACGAGCGCTAGCTCGAGATGTCTGACCAGATCCATATTTCTTCATCTCTTATCATGTTTGCGATAGGCTGTTGTCGATGTGAGGGTCCGGCACCCAGGTTCTGACTCCCTTGCCGCCGCGGATTAGATCCGAGAGCCGCCGCCATCGATGAGGAGAGAATCTGTGCCGCAAACATCGGAAAATCTTCCGTCAGTGCTTGACATCTTAGGTCATCTGCACTATAGCTGTCATGCGAGTGTCCCTTGTCTGCCTGTCATGACAAGCAGACAGTGTATACCGCTCTTTCGAATGCTATCGAAATGGCGTTGCTGGACGGGTATCTGCTTTGAACATCGACCTTGCCATGCGAACTGCAAGCGGAAATGCACACCAGACTTTTTGTGCCACAACCAGGAGCGTGCGTCTGTTCTAGAGCATCAAATAAACCTGACCCAAACCGCTGAGCAAAGACTGAGTATCCACACGGCGTCCGATGTTGATCGAGGTGGAGATGGAGAGGCTGAAAAGAGTCGGGAGATATGCATCAAACTGCCTGACCGAGTTCTTGGAACGCGGTGGGACTTGGCTTGCTCGAGTCGTGCTTTTAGAAAGCGAAGACCACCAGGTCTGCTGTTCCGATGTAAGATGCTTACTTCCAGGAAGCGCAGGTATGAATGGTCCAATCGTTTGAGGGCATTGACCAGGTTGATGCACGATGAACTAACTGCCGGAAGTCAATGGTCGGTCTGCGAGAGCGGTTGTTGAATAAGGAGCACTGCAAGTGTCGTGCAACCGTAACTAATGACTGTCGGCTCTTGCATCCCGGACACTCCCCGCTTGGTTCAGCCGTCCTCGCAAAGAGGCGTTTTGCTCATGCATACTCCACTTTCAATAAACAAGCTCATGCGCAAGATGTCTCTGATACGTTTTCTCTTTTTGGCAGGCGCGCCGATAGTGCTGGGGGTCGCACAAGCAAGACGCCGAAGACTGATGAAACAGTTCCCGCAGGCTGCCAACATCCGATGCATACTGTCATGTCGTGAGTGCACATTTGTCCCGTCGTCTTGGCTATGTCGAGATGATGCAGACGCGCCTGTTCGCCGACCTCATGTTGATGGTCCCCGGTTGGATGCAGTAACATTGTTGGATCAAGTTTGATTGGTGCAAGATTGAGGTCATCGAAGACGTCCGACCATCACTCACCGTGAAAACAACCAGAGGGAAGATTGACAATTGTTTATGATACGGCGTGACGTTCAGAGAAGCTCAGCGTGCATCCCTTTGGTGAAAAGTCAAAAAATCCCTTGCGCGAGACATCGCGTCGGCTATTCATGCACTGGTCGTCTCAGGTTGAACATTTCAATCTACAACCAGTACCTGAAATCTTTCTCGAAATTTGGCGTTCGGGTTAACAAGATCGTTTTGAAGAAGTATGAACACGAAGAATCTCATACGATAATAAGAGTTATTACAATAAACACCGTCCGCCTAACTCGTTAGAAGCCATTAGAAGAAAAAAGGAAATAAAATTTGTGAGCAAGAAGACCACTCGATGCACGCTTATCCTGTATTTTAAAAGAATGCTTTCGCTCAGATGAGACTCAGAGCCGGTATGTGAGTAGAATAACCCTTCGGGCCATTGAAATAGATTGGAAATGTCCCGTGGATTAGTCTACGCAAGACAAAGAAAATGAAATCGAAACGCCATGCAATTGGATCAACACGAAGTCAAGTAAAGACCCGTTTACAGAAGACCGAACATGGCAGCAACGACACCCATGACACCAGCAGCGGCGGTGGGGATGTACATGGCGTTGGCGGCACCAGTGGAGCTGGACTTGGAGGAGCCGGAGCCAGTGGTGCTGGGGCTGGAACCAACACCGGAGGGCTTAGCGACGGTACCGTTGCAGTAGTACTTGCCGCGAATCTGGGAGCCAGACTTCAGCTTCTGGAAGGCGTCGCAACCACCGAGCTGGGCAGAAGACTGGATGTTGAAAGCACCGTCAACCTCGTTAAGAGCAGGAGCAGAGACGCTGCAATGTATTAGCAAATAGTCGTGATTTGATCATGCTGAGAAACTTACTTGGTGAAGTCACCGTAAAGGTCGAAAGCGCCAGTAATAGTGGCAAGCTTAGGGAAACCGTCAATGACCATGAGCTCGGTGTTGTTCTGGATGGAGAAACCACCGCCAACCTTCTTGAGCGAAGGGAAGGAGACGTTGTTGAGGTTCTGGTTGGAGACGATGGTCAAGTCACCCTTGTTGGAACCAACAGTGGTAAGGTTGGCGCACTGCAGCGACTCGAACTCGTTGGAGTAGAAGCCGAGGGAGCCGTTGACGGAAACGAGCGAGTTGAGGGCAATCTGGGAGACGTTGCGGAAGGTCATGTTGTTGGCCCAGATCAGGTTGGGGAAGATGGCCGAGACGTTGCCACCGTTGGACTCGATGTTGAGCGAGTTGGTGATGTTACCGAGCTGCATAGAGATGTCGTTCAGGTAGTTGTTGTTGGTGATGAAGACAGTGTCGACAACAGCAAGGTTAATACCGTCAAGGGTCTGGAGCTGAGTGTTCTGGATGTTGAGCTCGCTGGCCTGCTGGACACCGGTGGTGAAGGACAGAAGCTGGAGACCAGCAAGGGCGTTCCATTGAATGGAGTCGACCTGGCTGAGCTGGGGGAACGACAGAGTCGAAAGAATCTGGAGCTCGTTGAGGATGAAAGCACCACCGATGGTCTGGAGGCTGTCGGCCGAGATGGAGGGGATCTGGGAGTTGTTGGTTGCGACAAGGTCTCCCGTGATTCTTCTAACACCAGGGATCGAGACAGGTGCGCCAAGGCCCGAGGCGATAGCGATGGAACCAGAGAAGGTGGAGCAGGCGGAGAGGGCAGAGGCATCAGCGGCAGCGTTGATGGTGGTGGTACCGGAAACGCTGCAAGAGCTCTGGGCGTAGGCACCGCCGACGGCAGCGAGTGCCGGAACAAGGTACTTCATCGACATTGTGAGAGGGTATTAACTGAGGGGCCGCGCGTCAGTAAGGATGGCTTGTTGTGATATGTACACAGAAGAGGGAGTGGTGTGCAACCGAAACTTCTTTTCAAGTCCCACGAGCGACTCAATGAGGAGTGCACAAGATGGGCCAAGTCGAGGAGTGTCGAAAACAAACAGAAGGGTGTTTGCAAAAGCAGAGAGCGGCCGAAAACATACCTTGAAAGTGTATAAACTGTTGCAGGTGAAGAAGCGCTGGGATAAGTGTAGTGCAAGTGGAAAGGACCAAATGCAACAGAAATGTGAGAGCGAATGTGAGAAGCGGCCTTTTGCGGAATGAAAGCACTCGTAATGGAAACAACGAGAGGAAGGTGCGAAGGTGGCAGCGAAAAGAGAGGGCCGGGCAGGGGGTTGTTTTGAAAGATGTCCGCCCTGGGTTGAGCTTTAGCCAAGTCCTTAGTGCCATTTTAGTGGCAAACATCGTTACGCGGCTATTTCCTGCACAAACACCACCACCGACAAACTCCACCACCAAACATCAGGTTTCCCCAGGCTCTGGCCGCCCTACAGCGCCGCGGAATGGAAGCTCTTGTCTTTCTTTAGCATCAAAACCTGCGTGGCGAACGTGTAGAATCCGCGTGCCCTCCCCACTGAAAACTCAAGCATCCAAGCCTGCGCGCAATCCCGTCGTCGAATCCGATCCTTTCTGCCTCTGCCAACCTCATTCACGTCCCGCCGTCATAAAATGTGATGGTCGATCTCGTGCTTTCGCTCTGTTGCTGGCCAGACGCTTTGACGTATCCCGGTGCGCTCGAACTGTTTCGGCTGGATGTCATCCCTGCAGCCACCGCAATCTCGCATCGTTCTGACTCTCCTTTCGATCAATTACATGTCCGTTATCAGTAACGATTTGATTGCTCAACTAAAGATCTCCAAATTTCCTCTTCGTACTGCGCCTAGTCTTGTTCGCTACCCATCTATTTTCTGTCAGGAGAGTCCAATAATTCTATCCATCTCCCCAGTCGTGGCTCAGATCAACGTCCGGGATGCTTCTCCCGTCCCCAAACAAACAAGATTTGCCCTAGCTCTCTTGGTCTCGGTGGCGGAGCTCGCGATTTGTGTGGAGCACACCAACCATTCCAGCTTGCTGCTCGCTGGGAGATGTTGCCCTCTCGACCAATCTTGCTTATCCAATGGCTGACACCCAGCCTCCAGCAGGCTGGACGTCGCGTCAAGGTTTTGGAACTTACGAACAGCCTTCGTAAAACCTCGCTATTGTCCAATCATACTTTCCGAGTTTTGCTCAAGCTCAGCGGGTCCCGTGATACCCGTTGTTAGAGCCTTGACGAACACGCATGATCGTCAGTAAAATGTGGCTGCTTCCTCGGTCGCTCGATCGAGCCCTCCGACTTGGCACATCTCTGCAAAGCAAAAGATCGCCTCCAGGTTCCGCCAACCGTGGCAGAAAACCGTGTTGCATCCTTTCGGAAAGTCAAAAAATCTCACTGCTCGGTGTTTCTGTCTGTTGAGAGTTATGTTTCAAAGACAGCGAAAAGTGTCTTTTTCGCCGCCGCCGCGGGAACTGTTCGCAAGGTGTTGATCAACATGTTTATCGCCGAGTCGAATGTCCGGCGTTTTCAGAAGATTTGATGCATGCGTCGCTCTCGCGCAGAAACGTTAGCTGCTCATCACAATTCGTGTTGGAATATTGGATGGCCAGCGTGCTTGACTGTCCTTGCTTTCTCATGTTTCCCAGTCGACACTGTGTTGTGTGACGCTCGTCATGCAGGTCTCTTTTGAATCTTGCGTCTTACCAGCCCAGCCCCTCTCAAAAACACCATCCGTTGACAGGACTTCAGACTTCTTGCGAAAGAAGATAGTCGTGTCTACTCCGCACTGTCCGGACATGGTTGTCAGTCGAGCATGTCTACATCGGACTTGACAAGTATACAAGTGTACTTCACAGACACTCTTGATATCAACACCGGGACAAGAAGTCGCGTAAGCAACACCCCTTGTCATCGAATCTGTCTCTCAGTCGATCATCCGCACCCAACTCCACAACCACCGCATATTTGTGGGCTTTTTGTCCCTCTCACAGACCAACAAAGCGCGTAATAGCATACAGAGGGCGAGACTCTTGATATCATCAGCCAAGCAATCATGACAATAGAAGCAAAAGCATTCGGCACAAGGAGTCAAGTCCACGGGCGAGTATGCTTGGCTGTCCCGGCAGCCGCTCCGAATCATTCTAGCCGCAAAAACTCATGACACGAGAGGCTTTTGTTTCATCTTGACACAATCGATAGAGCGTGGTTTAAAAATACCACGGCAGGGAAAACAAAAGCAATTATTGGCGTCGGAGGCTTTTTTTTTACATGACATGTGATTGCAAGATTGCGAGATTGCTATCTACACACCGATACATTCTGCTATCTACCACCGAAAGACTACTTCCCGAGGCTCTGATTGCGGGTCCGTTGTCTCGATAGAAGGCAATCATATAAGAGCGGTCGAGGCCACGGGCGGAATTGGCTTTGACGCTTTCGACTCTCCAATCTCCACGTGCAGAAGATGTTCTGGAAGAGTGCTCTTTCCGACTCGTCCTCATAAGAACTCCCTTCACCTTGGTCAGCGGTGATAGGTCATGTAAGCACGACGTTCTTTATGCAGCACTGACTCTGCTACTAGTTGTCCTTAGGGAGCACATTATGACCATCTTCGAACCTGTATGTGAGGCTCAAGTATACTTTCCAATCTCGTACTATGTATACATGTAGGTTTGCGTCAGATCTCACCATATCGCGCCTCACTTAAATAATATGAAGGCAGTTCATGAACTTGGAGAGCCTGCTGTACAGACCCGAACCAAAAGGCTTCGCCAACATGAATGCTTACCAAGGCCACTGTAAGCAGTGTTCGAAGCTTACACTCATCGTCGAATACAGTTTCTTTCTTGCATCACGTTCTTCATACCAAACCAAACCTGCTTCGAGGCAAGAAGGACTTGTGACTATGGTCAAACCTTGAAAACTCAAGTAATCCTGCCAACCTCTTACTGTGCATGCGAGTTTGCCCTAGACCACTCCATCTCAAACCTCAACTAAGCGTGTCAAAGACTTATCAAACCCTGCTCATGAAGGGCTTATTCTACACATTCGAGTCACCTTCGATGACTGGCTTAGGAAATTACTCTCTCAGAGAAAGATAGTCTTCAGTCAATGGCAGTTCCCACCAGGGTCGTTGTAATTGAGCAGCATTCAGAGTTTTCAGTTACCATCGAATGCATTGCCAAGCTAGCAAGACGTTCTTCATACAAGATCAACTCTGCCGCGAGGTACTTGCAACCATGGTCAAGTATGTGAGACTCAGGTATGCTTTTCAATTTCTTGCTGTGCAGGCACCAAGTAAACTTCTTGAGCCTCACTAGGTTGCGCTACACATCCATCAATCTCTGCTATTGAAAGGTTAGCTCTACAAAAAGACCCCGATTTCGTCTAAAGATCAGTGTGAGCTTTAAGCATCGCTTATACGACCTTGATGGTCATGGTCAGTAATTTCGATTGCAAGAGGATGGACTCCATGGCTGTCCAAGGGATGTGCCCCAAGATATTCCGTAAAGTCTTTGATGTAAACGAACACCGTTCTCTTCCTCCAACATTCATCGTGTGCAAAGCAAAGGACCATTCAACCGAAAAAAAAAAGAATGACATATTTTCCCACCAAGCCCATTGGACCCACGGTAGAGGCCAAAGAAAGAGAACAAACAAGCAAAGTGGTGAAAAACAGATTTATGCAATAGAATCCTGCTGTAGATCAAAAACTAGAAAAATTCTAAAGTCGTTGCGAAGGAGACTTGCATCCTTTTGATATCTAAAAGTCATTATTGTAATTGTCATAGAGGGAGACTTGCATCCCAAAGTCGTTAACTGTTCATCTTGAGGGACTTGCACCTCACTCTCCCGGTTTCTCTCCTTCTCCTTCTGTTTCTCGTTCATTTTCCCTTAAAGCTTTCCCTGCGAAGGTTGACAACAGCTCTTCTGCACCTCCACGCTAGCTTTGTTGCTGCTAGGCGGCACATCAATACTAGGGTTTGCCGTGAAGAAATCAGCAGGTCTCAAATGCACCTGATGGATCTCGCACGGCATAACTGGCCAATCTTCGACTCTGGGATTGTGTGTCAAGCCAAAGACGCTCCACACCACCAAATCGGTATCTTTGACTTTGTCTCCTCTGGCCACTGCATCAGCAACACCATCAACTTCTTTGCGTGACTGCATGGTGAAGCGTCCTCCAGCGTAGAGCTCGTCATCGCGGTATTTAGTCACCCATAGATGGTGTTGGGCAAATTGCGCGCGCTGGGCTTGTACGGAGTTGGGGTCGGCGAGGAGAAGCTGTGTAGCTGGGGGTACCAGTTTGTATCCTACGCTGTTGCCAGACACTGGGTTCTTGACATTCTCATTCACGATTTTGAAGACGCGGTTGAGTCTGGGTTCGGCATCTGCCCATGCGGCCTTCTCGAAGGGTGTTTTGCGCACTTCGTAGTAGTTTCCTCGAGGGTTGGTTTTTGGGTTCATGGGAACTGCATGAGACTCTTCGGTGATGACTGTATTGTTATGGCCATCGATGGCGGGATCAATGCGGAAAGCAAAGATGTGTTGATGGTTCTGAGCCAAAACACCTGGGTTGACTACGTTTCCGTAGTTGGAGGTCTTGCCAGCGTCAATGTTGACACAGCTGACGATGCCAGTGGCGCGGGTTTCGATGTCGATGCCGCCTGATTGGTCGAACTTGTAGGCGAAGACGTATTCGTAGTTGGCGAGGGTGATGATGAATTGGACGACCAGCACGCGACTGCGAGTCACCACTGCACGGCCAGTGCGCCAGTTGGTGTGTTTCCAACCGATACCCTCGTCTTGTTCGTGCAAACAGATGACATTTGGGTGGACCTTGCCTTTACCGTCATCGTCGATGATGACGGCGTCGAAGTACTTGATGACACCCAAGCAATCACATCCCAGAGACAGGTTGTTCGAGCAGTTGCCGGCGCCACCGTCGCCAAAATCAAAGGCTTGTTTGCGTTGGAAGGGTGGGCGGGCGTCTGCGTAAGGTACAGTCATCTCAGAAACTGACAGACGGTAAGCAACGCTTCTGCCATCATAATGAACATCGTGGATAACAGCTCCCTCCCGAGGGTTGAACGAGACACGAAAACGCCATTTCTGCCACTCGACCAGGGATTCATCAGTGACCTTGAAGGAAGGACCATCAGGTTGCAGGACATTGAGCGTCTTGAGGTCCTTTCTCACTCCCTGCGGTAGCAGTTCAGGAACATATTCAGCAGTGGTGCAGTGATCCAGAATCTTCTCTGCGTGGGTCTTAGCAGTAAAGCTGTCGTTTTTGCCTCCAGTAGCCAGTTTGTCGATACGGCAAATTCCCTTCTTGTGGATGTCGAGGACAGGGATCAGAGGAAGAGGGAAGGCGTAGAAGTTGGAGTCGGCATTCTTGTTGCGTGTATCCTGAGCGAAAATGAGACCTTGGAAATAGCGGCGACTTTCGTCTTCCTCGTCGAGACCACCGTAGGGCCAGGGCTCAACGATGATCTCGTAGTAGTCAGGGATGTTCAGGTCGGCGATAGCTTGCTTGAATTTAGGGTCGGCTTTGCAAACATTGACAAGCACCTCGAACTCTTTACTGTAATAGGGGTCAGCATCGAGGTGCAACACAGAAAACTAGACAACTTACAGAGTTAAAGCAGCCTGGTGCTCCTTGCCAATGACTTCATGCTTGATCCTCTGCTTGGATCCAATATCCACCACACTCTCATGGTACGAAGGAATTCTATCCTGGCCAATAACATCATACTGGCACTTAGCCAAACGAGCAGGGCGAGCAGAAGTAGGAGACAAGCGGCCAGAATGCTCAAGCTGTAAATACTTGACCAAATCCGCTTTGGTAGGTTCCTGAAGGAAGATCTCTCTGAAATCGATAACCTCCTTGTCGTGGTGAGCAAGCACAATCTCTCTGGCGAGATTGGTCTCGTCGATGGAGAGGATGGAAAGTGGATGAGAAGGAGCCATGATTGGCGAGAGTAGAGAAGAAAGAGGTATACACAGAAGAAGCAGACTCTCACTGGAGGGAAAGACACCTCTTCTTATATCTACTGCCAGCTGCCAGCAGCGGTACTGTGAGAAAAGTACGCTATACCCAATTGCGGAGGTATAGCCGGCAAGCGATAAGATAGAGTCGCATGGAGATTCCAATCTGGGGCGCGACCGTCAAACAGAGCGGGGCCATCACGGCAGATACAGAGGCCGGTCTCGGGCGCCCGCGGGCTCCTTGCATCTCATTGTCATATCCTATGACTGTGATCTGAGCATTTGTAGGGCAAGTGATTCGGAATGATTGCGCACTGGTTCCACGGTGAGATAAGTGTTGTAAGCATGGCTCTGATATCGAAGAATAAGCTTTCTCACTTATTTATCCTGATTGAGAATGGTCACCGTCATGTGTGCCCTTGATATATCGGGACAAATAAGTGAGAAAGACACAATAACATTTGACGACGAACGATACGAAAATTTGTGGTAGGAAGGACATGTGATTTTGACAAATGTTGGTTCGCGTACAGTCTTGAATTGTCAGACAAGGATATCTACATCTTTCCCTCGGTGCCGTGTCAGAATAGCACCAACAGTACAAAACCAAATCGTAGAACAGATGGTCTAAGATTTCTAGATCATCAGACTTTGTGAATCGTCAATCAAACTTGCAAATCGAGTCCTTATCCAAGGAGAGAGCCCATGATCACTTGAGAAGAAATCTCCTACTCCTATTCCAACACTGTTCTCGGGATCGAGACTTTCAGCTCATGTGCTCCTCTCCTCTGGCAAAGACTCGTCTTTCTCTTCTGCCTTTTCCCGGCACTGGAAAGATCGTCAAAATCGATTTCGACACCATGCTTCAACGCGTGCTCTGTAATTTGTTGTGCTGGGTAGTACCATAATTTTCTGCCCGTGACTTTGGCACCGCCATGATGAAACCCAACGAGGTCCTGCATTAACCTTGAGAAAGGAGTACTCGCCTAGAGCACACCTCCAGGTAACGCTCGGCCATTGTCCGCATTATCTCTTCTCAAGCTTTCCCTGCTGGGACCGAGATTCTGCATCTCCGAGGCAGGAACGGTGCGATTGGCGGACCAGCCTTGACCAACAGGAGCAGCGTGTTTGCGAAGCATGAACATTGGTTTGCCGCCTTCACGTTCAAGTTGTTTGAACAGCATGAGCGGTTTCTCTTCCAAGCCTAGACAGCGTTCTTGGTCGCCGTACACAATGTAGAGGGAATATTGCTGCCAGTCGTCGTTGATGTTGTACCGCTGCAGAGCCACAGGCAACACTTTATGGCAGGGATCTTCGATGCTCACACGGAAAGATTTGAATATTTCAACTTGTGGATTGTCCTTCTCACGAGAAGAGCGTGGGAGTGGTGCACTGTTCGGCGGGTCTTCCTGTGGAGGTACTGGTGTCACCGCTTGACGACGGCTTGAAGGTGCTATCGTAGAGGGCGCGTGGGACACATGCGATTGACGCGGGTCCTCGACGTATGAAGGGCGAGCTGATGGAGGGACGTCGCGTGGGAAGGAACGATTTCCAGCAGACATGGCTTGTGCCGAAGAAGCATATGCGGGGGATGTAGGAGATGGTTGTGAAAGTTGACTGGGCGAGTTCTGGGGATGCGACGGGTTCAAGTGAGAAGTTGCAGCCATCGCTGCGGCAGAGGGATCAAGGGTGGACGACTCATGAATGGTAGGCGAGGGGTTCTTCGGAGCACCTCCGAGGAAGAGCTTCTTGGTCGAGAATTTGCGTGACAAGCCACTGGTTATCTTCTCAGGCTTGATGTCCGCTGGAGGGGTACCGAGTCCATCTGCCGGAGTCGGAGGTAGCTGGGAACGATCTTTGACCATGCGGATTACGGGCAGAGTATCCTCGCGCAGCTTTCTGTTCTCTTCTGATATGCGGTCGAACTGGTCACGTAGAGTTCGGAGCTCGATCTCGGCTGACAGAATGCGAGAGTCGCGATGGCGAATGATATCAATGATGCGAGTTATATCGTCCTGGGTGGCTGTCCCGTCCGAAGCGTTGTCTCCAGCGGCTGCGCATTGTTGTTAGTCAAGTAGAGGAGGTTCGGGGAAGACTGTGACTGACACAGGGGTACGTAATGATCCGGGTCTAGAGGGATGTTTTGCTTGATCTTGATGTTGTATACGCCTTTGAGCAGAGACAAGCGGTGTCCAACACTCATGATGCCCATCTCTTTAAAGTCGTGGTGTTGCATCTCGACAAGAGCCAGCCCGGTGATGGCCTCATCGACAAAGGCGTCGGCATACTGGCTCAGACCCAGAGCAGCGACCCAGTCGGCGACTTGCTCAGCGGTCCACTGGGTGATGAGGCCGGTCGGACTTGGGTTGAGGGAATGCGACAGGGAGTGGCTGAAGGTGGTGGGCGTGTGCTCGGCACTGGTCGTCATGTCGTCGTCGTCGTCAGAATGATCGTTTTGCAAGTGGGAGCGCGGCAGAGTGGGCGAGTGGTATGTCGGACGGAGGTACTCGTCGTCGGGGTCTGAATCATGGTGGTATTGTGTCGTCTTGTAGGCGGCCATTGACATTCCACTGCGCGCGCCCTGGCGTGGAGGCGGCGCTAACTGGGGCAGAACCGTTTGTGCTCAAACGTGGCGGCTGAGTAAGTCCCGGCGAAGACCTGGACAGTGTGCAGACGTCTATAACAAGTGAGAGTATCTGTGATTGTGCCGAGTGAGTTGAGTGTTGCTGTCTTGCGCTCTTGGCCGGTCGACGACGTCCATCATAGCCTGAAAGCATCCGGCACTAACAACCCCGACCTCTTGCCCTAAACCTCCACACATCCAAGAACTTTCCCCATCGGCCCATCAAACTCAACTTGTACATCACAGCATCACCACAACAAAACATCAGTCATGTCGCAAAAACTCTCCGTCAACGAGTCTACGAGCTTCTCAACTCAACCGGCTACTCAAACACAACTTACCACCGCTCTCGTCGATGCTGGAAGCATTCAGACCATTCAAACTGCCTTGCTCCACGAACTACAGGCTTCGGGATGGGCTACGAATCTCAAAAACCATGTTACCCAGCTCATGCGCTCTGGCGAATGTACAAAGTACGATGACTTGATGGACCGTATTCTGGAGGAAGCTTTGGCAGATTCGGGTGCTGCCAAAGATGGCAATCCCTCGTTAGCCATTCCCGAACAGGCAATTACTCAGGCTGTCAAGGTCGTCAAGAAGGAACTGAACAAGATCTGTCAAGTCGACACCGCTTGAGCAGTTCATAATTGTCTCCTTTCTTCCTCTTCTCTTGCATAAACAAGGGTAAGCTATACCAATATCTCTGGACGAACAAAGCCGTGACTGACCGCATTCGTACAGCGTTTGAGGGACACTCATCAATGATACCACTCTTTGTTTTATGAACCACAATTCACATGTCCATATTCTATTACAGCTTTCACAAATCAATTGGAAACATTGAGTTGATCGAAATACATTCCTGTGTGAACTAGGTAAATAGCTAGAAAAAAGACAAGCCATTTCACGCCGTCAATTCATCAGTAAGTGGTGCCATCGCGGCTGCCATTAAGTAGAGAACTCCCCCCGTAACCTTTCCTCCGCTTCTATCAAAGTGCTTTGCTTTTACCATGATATATGCTTCTCTCAACTATCCTTAGTTGTAGAGATCGTCATCGCCACCGGCCTCGCCGAAGTTGTCCTGACCACCAGCCTCGCCACCGGTGGTAGCGTCAGGGAAGCGGAAGAAGTTGCTACCGCTTGACTGCTTCATCTGTTGAGCGAAGCTCTCGTATCTTCTGATCTCAACATCGGTGACGGATCTGCGAGCGCTCTGCATAGCCTCCTCGAAGTGAGCACGGGTGAGCTCGGGGACGGGGTCCTCGGCGTCCTCCTCCATAGCATCCTCGCCAGCAGCCTCGCGAGCCTTGGTGCGCTCGATGTCGGTTGAGATGGCCTCCTTGATAGCGAGCTTGACGGCACGCTGGGTGATGAAACCAAGATCGGCACCGGAGAAGCCGTTGGTCTTGGAAGCGATGTATGCAATGTCGACGTCGGGAGCGACGGGGGTCTTGCGGAGCTGGGCTCTGAGAATACCCTCACGAGATGACTCGTCGGGAAGAGGGACGTAGACGAGGGTGTCGAGACGTCCAGGACGGCAGAGAGCGTTGTCGAGCTGCTCGGGACGGTTGGTGGCACCGATAACGAAGACGTTCTTCTTCGAGGTCATACCATCCATCTCAGTGAGAAGCTGGTTAACGACACGGTCGGAAGCACCACCAGCATCACCGCCAGCGCCGGAACCACCACGCGACTTGGCGATGGAATCCAGCTCATCGAGGAAGACGACGCAAGGTGCGGCAGCACGAGCCTTGTCGAAGATGTCACGAATGTTGCTCTCAGACTCACCGAACCACATGGAGAGAAGTTCGGGACCCTTGACGGAGATGAAGTTGGCAGCGCACTCGTTGGCGACGGCCTTGGCAAGAAGAGTCTTACCAGTACCAGGGGGTCCGTAGAAAAGAACACCCTTTGATGGTGAAAGACCGAACTTGAGGAACTTCTCGGGGTGGTCGACGGGGTACTGGACGGACTCGATGAGCTCGCGCTTGACCTCCTCGAGACCACCGATATCCTCCCAGCGGACGTTGGGAACCTCGACAACGGCAACCTCGCGAAGGGCCGAAGGGTTGGACACGCCGAGAGCGAATCTGAAGTTCTCCATGGTGACACCCAGCGAGTCGAGAACCTCGGCGTCGATTGTGTCCTCGTCCAAGTCGATGAGATCCATCTTTTCACGAATCTGTTGCATGGCAGCTTCTGAGCAGAGGGCTGCAATATCGGAACCGACGTAACCGTGAGTCTCGGCGGCGATGCTCTCGAGGTCAACCTCATCACCAAGCTTCATGTTCTTGGTGTGGATTTGGAGGATCTCCAGACGACCGGTAGGGTCAGGAATGCCAATGTCGACTTCACGGTCGAAACGGCCGAAACGACGAAGAGCAGGGTCGATGGAGTTAGGACGGTTGGTGGCGGCCATAACGACAATGTTGGAGCGAGCCTTCATGCCGTCCATGAGAGTAAGGAGTTGCGAAACGACACGGCGCTCGACCTCACCGTTGGTCTTGTCACGCTTGGGGGCGATAGAGTCGATCTCATCAATGAAGATGATGGCGGGGGAGTTCTTCTCGGCTTCCTCGAAGGCCTTGCGCAGATTTGACTCAGACTCACCAGCCATCTTTGACATGATCTCGGGGCCGTTGATCAGGAAGAAGAAAGCACCAGTCTCGTTGGCGACAGCTCTAGCCATCAGAGTCTTACCGGTACCGGGAGGACCGTACATGAGGATACCACGAGGAGGCTTGATACCGATCGACTTGAAGAGTTGAGGATGTCTCAAAGGCAGCTCGACAAGCTCACGGACTTGAGCCATTTGCTTGCGAACACCACCGATGTCGTCGTAGCCGACTTCGTTGAGGTTACCCTCCTCATCCTCGCGCTGGATGGGCTCACCTTCGCAGTGAATGACTGTGTCTTGTGCGACGATGCCGAACTCTGGGGGATCCACCTCGACAACCTTGAACTCGACTTGTCTCATGCCACCTCTGCATGTGAAGAGGTCGCCTTGGCGGACGGGTCGGTATGCCTCGCGGAAGTAGGGAGCGAGGAAGACGTCGAAGAGGGAGCCGGTGATACCCTCAATTGTGTCGGCGATAGGAAGGACTGCAATACGCTTGGCCTGTGGTGGGTGTCAGCGTTGAAAGGAAGTAATATGTGTCGAGAAACTCACGTATTTGATGTCAGGGCAGGGGTGGACGGTAATGATGTCGCCGTGCTTGACACGGAGGTTGTGGCGGACAACGCGGTTGATGCGGGCTTGACCATCCTCGAGATCGTCGTCGGCGAGAACGATCAGGACGGTGTCCTTGCGCTTCTTTCCCTTGACCAGAACGGTATCGCCACGGAAGAGCTGGAGAGTCTCCATGGTGTTGTTCGAGAGGGCGATGATGGAGTTGTCATCGTTGGTGGCGTCAGTAACACTAGGAGCTGGTCAGTATAATTGTGGCAAAGCATAGGAATGGCGGCGCATACATGAGCGAGTTGGGCTTCTTCTTCTTCTTGAGGATAGCCGTTGATACGTCGTTCTCGACCTAGGAGGCAAGTCAGTTGTGGTGTTCTTGGGAACTCGCCTCAATAACTTACGTGCTTCTGCTCAGCGCCAGAGGGGTCACTAAAGAGACATGTCAGTATGCGCGTGGTCTGCAAGGTAGAGCGAGTGGTTATCGTACGCTTCGAGCTTGACCTTGTTCTTGGTCTCGACGTGATCCGGCTCGCCAGACATGATGGCGGTAGATCTGTTGCGGAGTATGTGTTGATGAGAGGAGAAGTTCAAGATCTGAACAAGGAAAAGGGTGGTGGAGTTGATGGACAAAGGGTTATGTGATGATTGGGGGAGATGGCGAGTGAGCAGAGAGAGTTGTAGAGAGGTGCTCGATGTGAGGCAATGACGATGCGAGACAGCTCGTGCCAAGACACCGCTCGGTGTTTTCACAAGTCCGCTCACTTCAAACGCCAGCTGGCCGCCATCTCACTCCACCACTCCCGATCGATTACCATTTCACTGACGCCACCGTGAAAGAACTCGATGGAATCTGATAGACCATTCCATGTCTCTACTCACCACCAACATCAAGCCAGTGTCGCACAAGTTCAAGCCCACTGCTGCCTACGGTAAATACATGTTCTGAGATGAGACAGCTTTCTCTAGCACTTTGCACGCCACCAGTCCATAAGTGTTTGCAGAATGCATTAAGCGTTTTCTGGGACACAATTGTGTTTTGCCTTGATCTGTCTCGAAACAGGAAGTTCGGCTTTGAAGTATCACCAGTCGCTCTTCATGGCTTCCTGGTGAAGAACTCTGTGACTGGGATTTGCATCTCCGGCGAATGCTTGAGTATCCTTCTCTGGCTGCAAGTTCGGCTGAACAGAGTGATAACAAGCAGCCCGCTCTCTACCGTATCTGATCGATACTGTCGAGCCAGCCGACCTCTTCGAGGTGTGCTTTCACACTCTTCACAGCAAACATGGAAGGTCCTACAACTAGTAGGTAATCTCAGTGGTAGGTCGGTTTGCTCTTTCTCGCATCGGCATCTGCTGTGCAAACTTACGCGACTTGAAAGACATCATATTTCTTCTTTGCGTCGACATCCATCGGCACAGTCAGATACACGGCATTGTGCATTTCTAGTCAACACACGAAGCATCATTTCATGATCTAGCATTTTCTTATATCTGAAGTCATCTTTTGGGACAGAAAGCGACTTTGTGGTAGGTCCTGTTCTACTCCATACAGGCATCTACGGATCTCGAGACACAAAGGACACACTGCATCTCCCGTTCTGCTTAGCATCTTACTCTCTACCTGCAACACACAACATTGAAGTCTCGTCACGACGATACTCACAACTCCTTGATTAGCCACCACCGAGGTCTCGTGAGTCGCCAAAAGATGCGAATCAAGGCTTCTTCTGATCCAAATATGGAAGACGTGTATTCAACAAACTTGCATGTCATATGGAGAAGACCAAGGTAAAAATATTCTCTTTCTCTGAATTTCAGCACCCATCGTAACATGTGGTAACAGAAGCAAGTCGCTTAGCGACATTGAGGCCCAGCAAAATTCAGCTTATCTCCCGGTAGCTATCGAGCAAGCACAAGAAAATGCTGCTCCGTCCAACATTAGATCAAGATCTGTGTGTGGACGTCGATCTGACGACTCGTCCGATGGAGCATTCGGCTATAACGAGCTTGACCGAAAGTTGACGGACGCCGACCCTCAAGAAGTCATTACATCTATTACATCTACTACATCTACGTGTGGTGAGACGTACGAAGATATCACCGAGAACACCTTCGAAGAAGTAAGCTCGCCGATAACCGAACCAGACAACGAAGACGATGATGAGGTCGAGAACAGCTGGTCTCCTACAACTTCCGACGATTCTTCGCTAGATCAAGATACCACGCTCTGGTCAGTCACCCCAGATCTCTGGTCTCCATCAACGCCAGAAACACCAGCATCAGCCCATACTACACCTCTCATCCCCCTGCCCGAACCAAATACCCTAACATCCGCCTACCTCCCTTTCTCCTCTCACCTCGCACTAACAAACCAATTCGATCCCTCGACCCTTGCCCTCTTCCAACTCATCCAAACTCCAATCTTCATCCACGGGATGCTACAACTCCCTTGCACCCTTTCCGCCGTGCTCGATCTCCCTACATCAGACCTTCTCTGCCGGCTGACTCCCGCTATCCTACTCAACCATACCACATATGTCGATGCCACAACTTTACTGCCTTCACTGGTAAAGTCAACATTTCAATCAACATATCACCACGTCCATGGCCTTTTGTACTTCCCCAAGACACCGGCCTGCATGCAAAAGCTCAATAATATTCTCTCTACCCAGACTATCGAACTGGACATGAAAGAAGCGACCACGCAGATCCAAGACAGCGACGGAAGACGCCATGACATCATTGCTTGGGCATGGGTAGCAGAAGTCGCTGAAGGAACAGAAGAGTGGTGGACTTGCGAGGATTATGTTGCAGGAAGGGTGGTTGGGTTGCACAGTGTGAAGTGGTAGTTTTGACTATCTCTTTTACTATCTTTTGCCGTTTTGGTTTTGATTTTGGAACATTTTTTTTTCTATCGTTTTGATTTTGGAGACGATATCGTGCAGAGCGTTACGAATCTTGGTCAACATCTGGTTGTGGCTCTCACAAATTTTAGTATCGCACTTTTGGGGGTCTAGGACATCAATTCCTATCAACAAACATACTTGCAGTATCAAAGCATTCAACGAAAGCATGACACCAGACAGTAAGCTCAAAGTACAAGCAATGTTGTTGATTTGTGGATGATGTCGGTCGCGACCAGGGTTGTACACTGGACAAGCTGACTTGGCCGTTTTAACCGCTCTCAACCGATATATCTGCTTTTCGCATACTTCCCAAACAACCTCAATAGCTACTGTGCCAGTGTACTGTACAATGATTCATGCGCTTTCGGGAATCTCAAAGTGCTGAGACTCTTCTCTTGTACATTTCGGCAGGATGATCTTAGCCGCTCAAGCCAGAAATCATGACCGAATTCACATGCTCGACATATCAACTTTGGTGTTTCGACACAAGACCTGCGATCTTTCCTCAAGTTCAGTTCGCTTACTCGATAGGCTTCACATCTCCATTTGTACGTAATCTTCGTGCTGCAAGCGAGGTAGACTCATGCCCATCGGCAGTGTTGTTACATGTATCCATATGTACAAAATTGCGCAAACGTGGTGCTTTCGTTACCTTCGTTCGTGTATGACCAAAACAATTATTCGTCGAGAGGAAGAAACAGGCGATTCTAA
>Ga0058697_10000361_pt1 | contig 20728 bp, 25 predicted proteins | sample AgamicAsMae_FD_66619 | JGI IMG/M metagenome (GOLD analysis project Ga0058697, IMG submission 66619) | Agave microbial communities from Guanajuato, Mexico - As.Ma.e | ecosystem: Host-associated > Plants > Phyllosphere > Phylloplane/Leaf | place: Guanajuato, Mexico | collected 2012-06-04
GTATCGACTCTTTTTGCGAACTCTTTGACACTCTCGAAAGAAGAAAGGTCTAGCGACCACACTTCTGCTACTCCCGTTCTCTTGGTGCTCTGCTCGATGTCTCTAACTGCCGCTTCGCCTTTCTCCAGGTTTCTGCATGCGAGGATGACCTTGTCTGCACCAAGGCGTACCAAGTGACGGGATGCTTCACGTCCCAGGCCGACATTTGCGCCGGTGACAATGAAGGTTTGTCCCTTGCACGATTGCTCTGGATATTTGGGAGTGATGAAGAATTGCGAGTACAGGAACGTGAGGATAGATGTGTAATCCATTGTTGTGGAGATGTGAGTTGGTTCAATTGGTTATAACAGCGATGAAGATTTCGATAGACGAGGGACAGCGGTGCTCATATAGTCTCTCTTCTTCGTGGTAACACACGGTCTTATGTTCGACCGTTAATCCCTTTGGTGATGTCTGGGAATTAACGGACATAGGAGTATGATTTCGTCCGGGGCGGAGTACTGCCGCTCCCTATTCTGGTCTGCAGCTTGGAGGCAGGAGCGGCTCGCGCATGGTGGCTTCCGTATTGCTTGGCATCCATGACCGGCCACATTGTTGCGCCGACCGTCTGCGATCTCGAGTCGTGACAGCGACATCAATGTCAAGATCAGCTTCGTGTGTTTTTGACGGTGGAGCAAAGCCATCCATAATTTCAATGGGTAGTCTTTTCGTGGCCCTGACACCAGCTCAGAACCAGGCCAGGAAGCCATCCGATTTACAAACATCACAATAGTCCAGTACGGCGATGGGTCCTCTGTCTTTGACCATCAACGGTCTTTCTTTTTGGGCGGGCCATACTTCGCATCTCCTTCCTGTCGATTTTGCAGCGTGGCATTCGAGGTAGCAGCGCTTGACCAAATGGCCGCACTTCAATGATTTGACTAACTCGAATGTGCACATTGTGGCTGTTGTTCAGGTCGCAATTAAGGCTCTAAGGTTTTAGAAGAATTGGATGGTTATTACCGACTTGCAATGATTTGAACATGGGAATCTGTCAAATTATTATATCGATGTCGGATACCGATAAAGCTCTTCCATTCTCCGGCGGCGTCACGCTGGCATGGTGTGATTCGCTACCCTGTTCGCCCTGACACGCATTATAGCGTCCAGAACACTGTTGACTGAGGTCTATGGAGTGTTTCTAATGCATCAGAACACCGAAAAAGCCATAGATCCAGAGGTACGGCATGCTCACTGATGCATGTATGCATGAACGATGAACCCTACATCAATCCGAAACGGAGAGGCATGTAAGCGTCCAAAGCTGTCGCTCTTTACTACGACACACTCCACTTCTGCCATGTTCAAGCACGTTTACATAGCAGATGTAGGCAACGCATGGTTGCGTGACCTGGTTCTAGAGTCTGGTTACTACTATGGCTGCAACTAGGCTTGATGTCGGTTCATTGTTAAGTCACAATACAGTCCTAGATGCATATCATGTCGTTGTGTCACGAGTCCTTTGCGTTGGCTGTACATAGAATACATGCAGCAAACATGTTACGATAATCCCAACGAGCTCAATCATCTGACAGATCAATCACGACAGCTTTTCGTTTCTTCCCAGCGACTTGAGGTATCTCGGATCGTATTGCAGTAGGGTTCGGTGCCCCAACAATAGCTGCGTTCAAGGCGCTCGACGACGCGGCGACAGTATGCATTGGTCGAGTCGATCCAGTCGGCTGATTCGGTTGCTGTTGAGCATAGGTCATGACCCTCACTTTCCTCAGCCTCATAATCTCATCGTACTGGTCCCCTAGTAGCTTCCTGAGTTGACTTGGTGAACTAGATGTATCTTCCTGGTCTTCAAGAGAGCGTAGTGCTGCTAATGCAGACTTGGCCTTGTTTGTCCAGGTTTTGAGACTGTCTTCGAAGCTCTTGCCTTGTTTGGTAACGACCATGGTCTCAATGTATCGGCGTTCGGTTATGTGTGTACAATCTGTGTAGGCATCCAGCTGAGTGTGTAGGTGATGTCGTCGTTGCTTCGAAACGACTATTCTTTTGACACGGTCCACAGGACTGCGTAGGAAGGCGTTCAGATCCGTGCAATCACGACAGCTGCATCTTACTGGATTTCTTGACCAATTGATCTGAACAGGCTCCTTCCCAACGCACCGCAGGACGTATGAAGAGAGACACATTTGAAACAGTTTCTTGTACATGTCGAGCTCATTCTTCCCCTGGAGCAGCCGTACAACAATGCCTTTGAGAAAAGGCAAGATCGTGGACTCGAAGTCCTCCGGATCCATGGAGTTTGCTTGCACTATCACACTGTTCAGGAGCAGTTGGCCGTGTTCGTGAAACTGTAAGTCCATGATGTGCCCTAGAGTGTCTGCCAGCAACTTCCCGTCAAGCGCAGGCTTGCGAGCAACTGGCTGTACGCGGGTCGCACCATACAACCCATACGTAAAACTAGGCCGAGGTTGAGATGGTTGTGGTTTGCGGAAAGATAGATTGGCGGCCACCATTCTTATCAGAGGCTGGTAGATTGGCAACAGGTTCTCGGGAATTGGATTTGATAACTTGAAAACCTCGGAAAGGAATGCTATCATGAATGTTGTCTTTTCCGGATCGTCGCCTTGCATCTGACGCTCGATGTTGGGTATGATCCTGGACATAGCAATAAGTCGCAGTACATGACATCCACGGCCTGACGATACATACCGATCTTGCAAAAGAGACCCAGTGGTGTCCGAGACTGCTATTCTGGCCATGACATCACCATCTTCACCAGTGAGTGAGCTCAGGTCCAAGCACATCGTGGCCAACATTCCCGCAACCCAGGGTTCGAAACCAGGCATGAGACCTTCTTGGTTCTGCACATCCAGAGCTTCAGCGCCAATGAGAGTTGAAAGAGTGTCGTACTTCTTGGAAACGCTCTTGCATTTTAGTACGACTCTTCCGAAACTAGCTCAAATCAGTACGGTAGTTACTCTAAATATGAGTCTGGGCTTCGATACTTACATGGTTTCCAGCCTTGTACGTTCTTCTGGGGATTTCAAATTCGTTTTGTTTCTCAAGTTGCCTATGCATTGGAGAGCATCTGCAGATAGACTGTCCCTGAAGGCAGACGACAGTCCTGGTAACATCTCGGTCATGCCAAACTCTGCGCAAACTGTGATAGCCTCGGAAACAGTAGAGTCTGAGTACTTGTAGCTGCCTGCTCGGTATGTGGTCTTGAGGCAATTCTCTGATATGGTGAAGCAGACTCCCCTCAAACTCTTCCTGAGAGATTCTCTTCGGGACCACGGGGCGTTTCGAGCTCGTTGAGCTAGATGCCGTAGAATTGCCAGAGTATTGGTATCGCTATCAGTACCGTGGTCTAGGAAGACCTCCGTAATATACTCGTTAGGAATCAGAATAAGAACCGAATCCTGAAACACGTGTGTTGAGTACTCTTCAATGCGCGCATACTCATGTTCATCGGGCTCGCGGTCCTGATAAGATAAAGCTCCAAGGATGTCCATTTCCTCGATGTCGATGCCAGTGACATGTAATTTTCCATCAGTATCGAACACTTCAGTCAACTGTAATGACTCCTCCAAGATCTCCTCAATCGCATGGGGTCCGTCATCACTCTCTTCCTCGTACTCATCCCAACGTTCGTGATATTTGGGTTCAGCGGACCCCTGCACTCGCTTCTCCAGCTTTGCTAGGTAGAGTGTATAATCTAATTGGTCGCCGACTGAGAGAAGTCGCTGTGCTCTGAGTAGATCCGACCCTTGCAGATCTTGAAGATTGATGCTGGCCCCAGCATATTTGTGTTTTAGCTGATAGACCATTCTCTCGGCTTCAGGCGCTTCCTGTTGAATTGTGCTGTTCCACTCTGTAAGTATAGCGCGAAGTCTTCGCTCACCACTCACGGCAGAGTTGAAATGTTCGGAGTCGGTCTGAACAAGATTGTAAGTCAACACCCAGCGATAGCCTGAAGAAACATCCTGGCTGTAAGACTATCAGCAATCTTCATATGTTTGGTAAAGAGGTATTCACTCACACTTCATGAAGTACGTCTGAATACCTACGACAAGTTAGTCGACGTTAATACTGACATATCGTCTCGACTTACCAAGCAAGATATTCGTGGCCATGGGTTGGAAGTGAGTACTCTTGTCCGTTGTGCGACACCTTAACAGCACCACCCCAGTGTGCCGATGGTAAACTGATGACCAGTGTCGCAAACATGCCAGGTATCTTTGCAGAATCGGCGAGCGACAGACCGTCATGCACTTTGGGATATGGTGCGACCACACGTTGCTGTACACTGACGATGAGAGACCATATCTGGGCGCACACTTCTGCCTGTTCAAAGCTCATTGCCATACCGAGGCCACTTGGTTCGGTCCATACGATTCGTGTGTCCTCTTGCTTTTGAAATCCACAGTCGTGTAAGATTTTGGTATCAAGCAGCATGCCCTGGGCATCGTCTTCAGACCGGACAGCAATACGTCCTTCACCGCTGGTCAAGAGCTGACCGGCACAAAAACCGGTGCCACGGTCATACCAATTTTTGTTCTGGAGCTCATAGACCTTGACGCGCTTGTCGTTATCCTCGAGCCCGCCAAAGTCAATCGGCTTGTCATTCTCGTCGAGCTCGTCATCCTTGACAGGCTCATCACTCTTCTGGAGCTCATCGACTTTGATGGGCTTGCGGGCATCATGATCCTTTGAAACTACCCCTTTCTCGTACAGGAGCATGTTGTGCAGCTCCGCACTTGTACCATCACCGCGTACTCCAAGCTCCTTGCATACCATTTTCAAGATTGTGTTGACATGGGTTTGCCAGTGTTCGCCTAGCGAGAATCGATCCGGAGTGATCTCCCATCTACTTGAGGGACACAATTAGCATACCCATACCATGAGAAAATTCACCTCGGCACGATGTCATAAGCTATGATCGATCCCTGCCGCCCGATACAAGACGAAGAGATGGCTGCTAGCTTATCATGAGGCTTGGACTTGACAAGAAAGAACACATGGGCCGGGGGATAACGTACTGGGCCGCTGATGCATCGGCAATACTCTCCCCTCCCTCGCCAGATAGAGCTAGCTGAGCGGTTTCGATAAGCTTGAGAGCATCTCTTGGGCACAGAGGAATTGGGATCTCGTGCCCAGGTGAACCATCTGTACCGGCTAGTCGTACTTGTGGATCCACGAATTTGTCGAGTCTTTTACTGGTTGCAACACGACCGGCGGTACTGATCTGGTCGAGATACTTGTGGAGGTCGTCCAACAAATCATCGGAGAGCATCTCAATCTCCTTTGCAAGGCGTTCATCTTCAAGATTTGCCATAGCTCCTGGTGGTTGCAACACTGCAGCAGCCATTGATTTTGTGTGATCTTTCGACGATGTAGGTATCTGGAGGTTTAGGTTAACGTGTTTTGACGCGTTCCAACGCGCACCGTCGCGCGAGAGGTTATTTCACACAGCTACAGGCCATATGATTTCATGCTTGATGGAAAGCGATGCCTTATACCGTAGGCTTCTGACTTTCACTATCTTGCGAGAAACTGCTCATCGAGCATTCAAGCATGGAATGGAGCTCTTTTGAGGTTGGACTGGGTTGCGTACACTGTTGGCAACATGTTGATCACACAAATGAATTCGGACAGTTTTTTACTCTCGATATTCATACACTTAAACTCGGTCAGCAGTCTAGTATCAATGGCGATACTCGTACGGTATAACCAGAAAAGAAGGGGCTGTGGGTTGACGTTGGAACGCGATCGTGCCTGCATCTTCGCAAGATCCATGACGTATTTGTATTTTGGAGTGGGAACAGTCAAGTCGTCACACTTCACACGCCAAAAAGTGTACTCTACTCAGCTTCTCAAGATTGGTCTATCTTTTGTTCTGATCTAACACTGGAATACTAAGTCTACTATTCTTCGGCAAACAACATATGAGCCGAGCTCTCTATCACCTTCGAAGCACAATTACAAGCAAACCTATCTCAAGGCTCTTCATAGCTTCTAAACACAGGACCATGTCTTTCAAAGTCACAAAAACACTCACCTCGAACGATGGAAAGAACGAGGATGTTCCCTATGGACCATCTGTTTGGTACACCGACAAGCACCTTTTCACATATGGCCACGAGCTCCAACTGCCGGAAGCCCGACTTCAGAACTGGTATCCATCGTCCTTCACAGATCCCAAGGATACGAGCACACGCTTCCAGACAATGGAGCACTACATAATGTGGCGCAAAGCCGTATGCTTCAATGACCAGGAGACAGCGGAAAAGATCCTCGTGGCGGCCACGCCTAGCGAAGCTCAAGCACTCGGCCGCCAGGTCAAGAACTTTGACGGTGCAAAGTGGCGCAAAACCGTGCCTGATGTTGCAGAGGAGGGGACGTGGTTGAAGTTCTCCCAAATTGCCGAATGCCGCGAGGCGTTGTTGGCGACAGGAGACAGGATCCTGGCCGAATCCAATCCTGCGGACCGGAACTGGGGGATCGGGTTCCGTGGAGATGAAGCTGCAGAGAACGAGAGTGAATGGGGCACAAACTTGCTCGGCAAAGCGCAGATGAAGGTCAGAGAGAGACTGATAAAGCAGGAGAAGAACTAAACGACTGCGAAGTTGACCGACTGGTGCAGACACCTTCATAGAAGGCGTCTCACCATATCATATTCCCTAGCAACCTTATCGATACAGTTAGTCTCATCACAGATAGCACGGCAGCCAGGTGCAAGACAGCTCTGAATATATCACAACTACTCTCGCAAGTCAGGCCGAAAAAGCTGCAGCTCAACAACGTCGGGATCGACTCATCCCCTGCGTTTTCTGATAAGCCTTGCCCGAGTGTCACACTTCATGCTTTGAATAAATACGCTGTGTGGCACAAATAGAGACGAGACCTTCCCATCCAGTTTATCCGCCGTATAAAACACCATGGGCGATAAGAATAGTGTAGCGTTCTAGTGACCCCGCCGGGTGAGAGACAAAGAGCGGCATACAGATTAGCGATAGACGTTCCACCACGCATGTTGTGGAGGTCGAAGGATGGGGGGTTGTTTAGGGCTTGCTCTCATTTAGCCTGTTCGAGGGTCGCAGTTCGCAAGCTCGTAAATTCGCTATTATTATTGTCGGTAGCGCTAGCGACTTCTGTGCTGGTCCGGATGGCCGCTCCTGAATCAACGAAATTCGCGAGCCCCGAGGTGCCAGGGCAACAGCATTCCACCATTAAACCGGCCATGAATTCTGGCAATATGGAAGCCACGGGGAAGGAACGAGAGGACAAGCTAAAGATACAAGACCTGGCCAAGGAAACTCTCTGCGCGGGGGGCTGCGGTGTGGAGGTTCTGTGGCGTGATTTTGGAAATGCCAATTCAGACCTGCATGAACGTACTGATGTAGTTCGCATCGATGTTTTATTGGTAGATCTAGTCACAAGACCTCTGGCAGTAAGAAAATGGTTGTGCCATATTTGAAATAGATTGTCAAATTGTCTGAAGCAAGTATTAAGAGGTTTTACTGAAATGTTGAAAAGATCTGAGTCAACTCCTACTGATGAGCGTTCGCCTCGATCCTTCGTGAAGCTTGGGTATCCTGCGAAGCAATAACAAAAACATACGAAAAGTAGTCATCTCGATCCAAAATCATACGACACGATACGTGCGTGGACGTAGGACCAAGATATCCATAACATTGTTCGTCAAGATTGTCGTTTAGACAGACTCTGCGGCACGAGCCGCGGAGTTGTCAACCTTCTCACGTCTCTCGCGACCCTTGTCGGACCAGGGGAAGTGAGCGACAGGGATGATGAAGAACGAGTTGCTGGTGTCTGCAATACCGGCCAAAGCGTTGTACCAGGCAGCGAATGCAGCGAGCATACCGAAAGCACCACCAGCTCTGAGGCAAGCGACGTTTCCGTGCTGAAGGTAAGAAATACCGAGCATAAGGAACGCAAGATCGAGGGTGAAGAAGAGGAAGAAGAAGGCAACGGTCGAGCGCAACGTGCAAATGAGCAGGATGAAGGTAAAGATGAACCAGCCCTGGTTAGGAGTTAGCCAAGTGTGCTGTGTTTTTAAGAGTTGGTTTTGCTCACCATCAGGTAGAAACCAAAGACGTCGTCGAATGAAGTACCCTCGTAGGCGCTAGCGATTTCGAAGCCACCAGGAGTCAGGATGATAGCAGTGCCAATCCAGAAGCCACCGTAAGACGAAAGAGCAGTGGCACCGAAAGTGTTTCCGACAGCCATCTCCCTGTATAGTGGTTAGCCTCTATCGCGAATGCCTCATCATGTCTTGGATACATACCACATGCCAGCGAGAAGCTGAACCAGACCACCGTATGCGAAAGCGGCACCGACGACGATGTTAGGCTCAGCGATACCGCGAGTACCAAGGTTGATGAGAGAGAGGACGAAGGTGGTGAGGGCGAAGGCGCTCAGACCGAGAGGTGCAGGGTTGGCGAACTTGCGGTCGGCAATAGGCTTGTAGAGACCGGGCTGGAATTCACCACCGAAAGCAGGAAGACGAACAGATTCGCCAGTGTTGATGTGTGCCAGAGGGTTACCGCCATAGTCGTAGGGCTTGCGTTGCTTCATGGGACCAAGGTTGGCAGGTGCGTGGTCGTAACCGTTGACACCATTCACGCCATTGAGGCCATTCAGACCATTGGTCTCTTTCTCCATGCCAGCGTAGCCTTCGGCGTTGATGGCGTTCTGCTCTTGTGCAGTAGACATGTTGTAGGGTAGTTGGGTTGTGAAAATGTCAGGAAGAGATACAGGTGACTGCTTCCAACAGACGGATCGAGCAGGAGAGAGGGGAGTGGAGGGTGATAATGCGGAGAGTGGAAAAAAATCGAACGGCAAGGGGGGAGCTACATAATATATTCGGTACCGCTAGCTCATGACGAGATTGTTTACCTGGGGTACTCCGCGTGGAGTTTGTTTAGCTCGAGTTAGCGTGCGGAAGGTCATGATGTGCCGCTGACTGTGTGAGGACAGGGCCGTTGTTGATCTTGTTGCCCACCCACAATTGCTTTGTCAACCCTGGTCATCGAGTGGTCCGATTTCCTCATCTGTCAAGTCTCTTTGAGACTTGTCCTTGGATCTTCTGGGCATCACAAAGATCTAGCACACCGACCGCTATGCCTCGTTGTCAGTTGTCCGGAGCATCTGAGCATGTCCGACGTGCCGCCGTCTCCATGAGGTCCTTGCATACCCTGCATGAGCCATGTCTCTGTGTGTCGAGTATTCGCTTGAAGGACACCGACACGATGGCTCTCGAGACCGTTTGCATATATCCTGGGATCGGTTGCCAACACGATGTCAGCCCAGGCGACGATCTTTTGCCGCGGCTTCCCTAGATTCCCTACTTCCGCGCGTGATGCCTTGACTCCTCACGCCCACGTCTTGAGTGCGCCATCTCGAGAGCTTGTCTCCCATGCCGTTACTTCCCAGATGGATGACAGATGGCGAGAGTCTGACTTCAGGCGTCGCGAAGCAAATAACGAAACGCCACCAAACGTGGATAATCTGCTTACCTCTCGAGGCCAAGCAACGCCATCTGTGCGTGCAAAGGCTTCATCTCAACCAAAGTGAAGCTTCGTTTATTCAGGCCCGTCACCCAGAAGATTGTTCACAACATCGCGGCCGTCTTGCAGACTGCTGCAGCTCGAATCCCCTCCTGAGACTGCTCTCGGCTAATCGCTCGCTCGACCGATCTTCTCCTTCGGTGCATGATTATCCGTCGATCAATAGCCGCGAGTCCGTCGCGCAAAGGGTAAACGTGAGCCGCACGAACGCCTTCTGTTGGAGTTTGCCTATGCTTCTGTCGCTGATGTGAACACCTTACAAATTCTCGAAAATCTCAAGCCCCGGACTCTGTCTCAAGCCCTCGGTTCCCGCTGGTGATTCCAGTTTGGTAATGTCCGGTTAACATGATACGATAAATGGGCCGGCGGAACGGAGGTCTGGTGGACTGTGTGCACGGTGAAAGATCAACGAGTTCTCGCCCGTCAGTCCTATCCGAGATGCCGTAGATGACAAACCCGACCGTAGGCAGACTGCCGTTACCGGTCAACGCCTTGGTGTTGTAGTGCTGGGCCACCAACGCAGACGCCCAAGCCTATGTAATATTGTTCTGGAAGTCCACGTCCATAACTTACTGTACTCACATGCAAGGACAGCAACATCCACATGAGTGTTCTTAATCCCGCACTTCCACGGGCCAGAATCCTACAGCTCCTTCGATCCATCCTGAAACATCCTATGCACATGTACGTTATGAGGTCGACATGGATTAACCTGCACGACTCACATTTATCTTCAGGGTTGTGGTTCCGCTAGCAAGCGCGGATGGATGAGAGCCGTCTTGTGGGTAAGAAGAAACCAATCATAAAATCACCGAAGTGGTCGGACGAGAATAGCATAGAATGCACTACTATTGATGACTCTGCCTGCAGCTACGCTTACGAGGTTGCTGATTGGGTACACATATCTCTCTATATTACGACTCAACTTTATGTCGATATATCTTGGAGGGCTGTTAGGCAGCCTCGCCTAAGTCCTTTCCACTGGGGTTGATCATTGGTGCCAAGTCGTTCAGCATCTCTCAGGGATCAGAATGCTTGTATGCGCAATCATCACAAAGTCTGAACGGCTCGCGTCGCTGTACAAGATTGGAATGCACGTTTCAATCTCCAGACCGACCCCGATCTATGCTGCACACATCGCGCTTGGGTTCATGCGTTGCGGACAATTGCATTTTTGGATCGTTCTAGCCGTTCTGATTAAGATGCTGAATACCCAAGGTCTGTAGCGATACAAGATCCGCTCACGGTGCTCGAGGCATCTGAGGCCAGGAACAAGACAGTCTGAGCAACCTCCCTGGGATTGACCATCGTTACAGGCCCCTTCATCATGGTCGAGTAACCTTCGTCGTTTATACTCTTGATAGTACTGGAGATGTTGGTCTCCATTCCTGACGGGAGCACAGCATTACACCGGATGCCCTTATCCGTATAGAACGCAGCTGTGTTTTTCGTCAAGCCTACAAGACCATGCTTGGATGAGGTATAAGCAGCGCCTGCAGGGAAGCGTGTTAGCTCTGTGTTCAATTGAATATCCATGGAGACTCAATTACCAGCTGCAAAGCCGCGCAGAGCGGCCACGGATCCGATGTTGATAATCGAGCCCTTGATCTGTTTTTCTAGCATGTGATTCACGCCAAGCTTGGTAACCATCATGGGGGCAGTCAGGTTGACCGCGATAATTCGGTCCCAGAGGTCCTTCTCCAATGAGCCTACCGGATCTGGGATCACAGAGAGTCAGCACGATCACAAAGAATTGACTTCGATTTGATCACGTAGTCTACTTGTCCTTGGTGGGGGCCCTGAGGCAATGAACACCAAGGAACCACGGAACGCGTGCCATTTCACTTGATTTCGAGGAACTTACCGAGACGATCAGTGAGTCCTGCATTGTTGACAATGATATCAATTTGACCAAATCGCTTGATTGTCGTTTTGAATACGTCGTTTAGGTCATCCTCCAGCGTCACATTTGCTTCGACGGCAAATGCTTTTGACTTGTCGTGAGAGGCCTCGAACTTCAGGACCAGATCTGTGTTGATATCGACAGCGACCACATTTGCTCCCGCTTCCAGGAAGAGATCTGTGATGGCGAGACCTAGACCTCCGGCACCTCCAGTAACGATGGCAGTCTTGCCTTCTAACGACAGGACAGGCGACATGATTGATGTGTCTGGGCAATTTCAAGTTGATTTTCTTGCTGTTGTGTTCAAGGTGTCCAATATCTTTGACTGGCGAGACGAGGTATGGCTAGGTATGGGTTTTGGTTTGAGGCGTAAAGTCATGAACCTCATATTACGCATCAGGCGTGCTCTAGAAAGGCGTGGAAGCCCCCGCAATCGGTGTCATTCCGTTGTTGTTGCCGACGCCATTCCAACATTCGAGCACGCAATGAATATTTTCTCCTATCAGAAACACGAGGATAGACATGTCTTCATACAATAATGATGCTCATATGTTCTAAAATCATATTCGACCCTCAAGTGTGCCATGACGGTCTGCCGACACAGCTGGACGGAATCGCAGTTGACGTCATCTATCGTCATCATGCTAATCGGGTCACCCTGTTTTGACCACTTTAGGAGCACGGAACATCCACACCACGCTTGGTCGCAAGTCAGGAGGCTCTTCTGTGACTTCTGTGAAGTGTAAACACAATGCTCGTTGGTGCCTGAGAGAAAAGACGAAAATAGAACAATCTCGAGATCTACAATCAGGAATGGTGATCTTCTGCACTTCCGTTGGACTGCATCCTTCGATAGCTCCATCCTTCAGTACCCCGCGCCTGGCAAGCTAGGCAACACCTCACTATCTTGTTTATCTTGCTCCTTTCCCTCTCGCTCTTCGAAACCCAAGACTTTCTCCAGAGCTGCAAGCACCAATTCGCTAAAATCGACAAGTTTCGCATTGACCGCATCGCGTTCTGACTTGAAGACAAGGACGCTTTCTGGAAACTGACTACATCTATCACCAATCTTTTCAAGATGACGGGAGAGAGCTTTGTTTCCAACCCGAGTTTCGCCAATGAGACGTCGAACGCATACTTCGAACATGCCTCTGGCCTGCGCGTGGACACCAATGCCGTCTTGATCGAAGCTATCCGCCGCGAGTATCCTCAATTGCATCTGACTGTTACACCGGTGAACTCTTGCAACCTCATGGCCTTTGCTGCTTCCGGAGAAGCTGCTGTCGCTCCGATAGATAAGGAGAACGATCGTTTGTACCTTCGAGACTTCATACCACCAGCCAGACGTCTCACCGGAGAAGACGGACGTCTAGTCGATAGTGTCAAGTTTGGCAAGTTTCTGATCGACTGGGAGGGCAAGGAGTATGTCGTCTACATCGCTGAGGGTCGTGACGGCCAGAATTCTTATCCAATCATCCGCAACCAGTACATCTTGTCGTCCTCGATCCACGCAACCGAGAAGCTCCTTCTTGAGGCTGGACGCTTCACCAACAATGTCAATGGAGCGGTCCTGGTTTTTGATCAAGGCTACTGGCAAAAGAACCACGAGCTATGGGATAGTATCCAGCAAGCTGAATGGAGCGACGTCATCCTCGACGAAGATATGAAAAAAGATCTGATCAGGACTGTCGACAACTTCTACAACGGCCAAGATACATACCAGAAGCTCAAGGTACCTTGGAAGAGAGGATCGATCTTTTGGGTAGGTCTTCAATCAAGCCAAACACTGCTCCTATTTAGCTTACGACGTCAGGGTCCTCCGGGCAATGGAAAAACGATTAGTATCAAGGCTCTGATGCACACGCTCTACAAACGCAAGGACCCGGTTCCTACTCTCTACGTCAAATCCCTCGTCAGGTAGGCACACCTCTCCGTCGAACGTGCCTTGAAGCTTACAATTCGCAGTTACGGCGGCCCTGAGTACTCACTCTCCTTGATCTTTGGACAAGCTCGACGTTACGCGCCCTGTTTTCTCATATTTGAGGACCTTGACTCCATCATTACCGATCAAACGCGCAGTTACTTCCTGAACGAGGTGGATGGTTTGCGTTCAAATGATGGAATCTTCATGGTTGGATCCACAAAGTACGTACAACAAACGCTTATTGAGTCGGTCCGGCTAGCGGAGTCTTGGGCACCAACCCATACGCCGCGAGCACGATATATGGAATAGGCGCATTGAGAAGTTGACACCTCATTTCGGGATTTCGCTGACTGTCTCTTGTAGCCACCTTGATCGTCTGGACCCTGGAATCTCCAAGCGTCCAAGTCGTTTCGATCGCAAGTACCTATTCCCAAATCCGAATCATGAGCAGCGCGTAAAGTATGCGCAGTTTTGGCAGGCAAAACTGAAGGACAACAAAGATGTTGAATTTCCGGACAGAGTCTGTGAGGCAGTCTCGTCTATTACGGATGGTTTCTCCTTTGCATACATGCAAGAAGCCTTTGTAGCATCTTTACTCGCTCTTGCAGTCAACGACAAGGAAGAAGGGCACCACGACACCGACCTGGACAAGCTTCCCTTGTGGCAACAGCTCAAGAAGCAGATCAAGATTCTCAGAGACGAGCTTGAGCAGGATCCAGAACAGGCAATAAAAGATCTGAGGATCTGATGACGACGATTTCAGAGTGAGTCGTTTGTATGACAATCGCTAGCCAGATTGAGGAGCTTCCATCCTCGTTAATGAAACAGCTTATTTGACATGTCTCGTGCAACATAGCAATGTTCTGCCGTGAGTGTAGGGATGGCGAGTGGGAGAACAAGCGAAGAAACAAATTCGAGTCGATATGGATGTGCGAAGGAAGCTCGAGGAGAAACGGAGTGGCTTTTTTGGGGGTACTACACCTCGGTGACGCGAAGGACGAAGTTCCCTAGACACATGAGCCATGATGTCTAATCTTGTCTGTCGTAGTTGATTGCTTGCAAAGTGCAAATCGGAAGTGTTTATACCCTTGCCAATGGCCAAGAACCATGACCATGTGACATACCGAACAGCGATGACGGTCTCATGTAGGTACTTGCCAAAATGGGCCCGCGTCCACTTACATGTGAAGACATGACGCAGCTGCTGGCGATGTGTTTGTGACGGCAGCACCGGCGGGCACGAGATGTGAGATTGGTCTACACGCAGACACACATGGCTCCTCGGTGTAACGTGTTCTCAAAATCCGAGTGGAAAGACTTAACCACCCGTGTTCTATTCTTGATAGAATCCTCTGTCAGAGAAGGTTGTCTGAAACAGGGCACATTGGGTTTCGTGTTGGCCGCGTGCTCGGTGCACGGGCCACCAACGCGATTTGACTCCATCTTTGGCAGCTTCACCTCAACTGCGCCGCCCTCTGAATGTAGCACCGCCTCTATCGAAACCACATCACCGAAGTGCTGTTCTGATGACGATGCTGCCATTTCGCCGTTGCATTCTGCGGGAAGTGTACGCTGTCGAAAGTACCCCAGGCAGCCACTAGCCTGAGGATGCGGGTTGGCGGCAGCCTAAACATCAGCTCTCTCTCCCATTGAGCTGCTCGTTCCTTGCATCATATCCTAACAACCGAGTTGTGCCTGGAGTACTGCAGGTACCCCCTTAGATTGTGTAACGCGGTCAACATTCGAGTCTTCAACGCTCTAGTCCTCGACGGCTGCCTTTGGAATCATGCCATTGGTCTTTCGGCCTTGCTGTCGTTGGTCTGTCACCGCGAGAGTATGACTCTTCGGTCTTTGGGGCTGTGTTCTGGTAGGTCAGTGGCCGAGCAAGGTCACGATGTCGTTGCCTGTTAGTTCGGGCCCCCCGAAGTTCCTCACCATGGTGCGGTCGCAACGGCGGCGGCCGAGGTTTGCTTGCGTCAACTTGTTCCTTTTCACCATTGTGGCACACGTCGTCGAGAGGGTAGGAGTGCCTTGGCTGCATAGCCACTGACCTCTTGGGTTTTCCCTCTGTTCCTTTGCCTTCCTCACAGGTATAAAGACCTCGTCTGGGCCGCAAGAGTTTGACCTTTTGTTCCCTCTGCCATCTGCCATCAATCACCTGCCTACCATCCAGCAACCAACATCACAGACAGCAACACCCCAAACAAGCAACAGTACAACAACATTAACCAACCCATCCCCGACACCCGCCATCATGCCCTCAAACAACACCTCCTCCAAATCTTCGGGCGGCAAGACTCCTTCGTCCAACTCGTCCGGCGGCAAACCGATCATATCTAGTCCCAAGGTCATAGTTCACAATCACGGCTCTGGTGTTAGATACGGACCCTCTGAGCCGTCCTCTCGGGATGCTCACTACGTCAACAAATGGCGATGAGACATTCTCAGCATTCAAAGCCAACCTTACTGAGAACAACAGCAACAAAAAATTCTAGTTATCGTCATGGACACTTCCTACGCTTCCCACATTTGCTGGGTAACGAATCACCACCGACTGACATCGGATTGCAATTGTGTCACACATGCCCTCGGCTCAAAACCCGACAAGAAGATCCATGAGATCCAAGCTATCAGTTTGAGCCTCACGATGGATGTCCGACCATTGCACAAAGATGAGACGACTCAAGTCATGCCCTGCACACAAGCAACCGTCACCCCTGTTCACGCGTTTTGATTATTACAGTCAGTCTTGCAACTTCTTGATTGGACGTCGTTTGTTTCGCACATGTCTTTTTTCCAACGGGAAGCAATGTAGACGGAAACACTCATTTGTCAGCGGATGGGCATGAGGTGTGAAGACGGAGAGAGACGGAGGACACGGAAAGATAGGAACAGGCAAGACGGAAAGGGACATGAACTACATGCGAGTCAACCCTTTGTTGTGCGACGGGTTCCTGAATAGCAATTTGGAATACGATGGCCAAGCTGACACAGAGGAGAAGACGTGGGGTCTGCAGTCGAGTCACGTTTTTTTGACAGCATCATTTGACGCAATTGAACTCAAGCTTGATTTGGCTCAATATCTAGAAATTCGTCCACAGCATCTCACTATCGTGTCTTTGTGATGCCGAGTCTCATGATGAGCTCTTGCTTCCTTGTGAGAAGGGGAAGTTCGGGCTTGACATATGTGAGAGCTGAAGTGCAGGACAGAGGGATGATTACACGGCGTTCGGGGGTTCTCTGGCTGTCAGGGCGAATCTCAATATGTGTTCGATGGTCATTGGCGGCTTTGATGGGTCGACGTTGTGTCGTTGTAGTGTTTTGACAGGCTCGGGGATGGTGTCTACCATATCCACGTCCATATCGAGGTGTTTGTCGTCTTTTGCTTTGGCTTGTGCCTCGCCTTGTTCGTCGTCGTCGTCCTCATCGTCGCTATCCCACAGCTTGCGACGCAGGCCAGTAACGACGTTCTCGATGCCTAGTTCGTGTTCTTCGAAGGTGAAGACGTCGTCGAAGGCCTCCTCGCCCATTTCGCTACCGATACGGTTGCCTTCCTGAGCGGCCCATTTCCAGAGATCAGTCATCTGGGTTGTGCTCATGGGTTGCGGTTCGGAAGCAGTGGGATCCGCAGAGGAGCCATTGGTGTGATTCGGGTCGATAGTGTTGTTTGCAGCGTGTCGCTCTCCATTGGCGATCCAGTCTTCGACCTGTGGTTGTAACTTTTTGCGCAGCAGTTGAGTGAGTAGGTCTTCCTGGGTGCGGCCTGGGTACGAGGGCAGAGGGTAGACGTGGGCATTTGCAAGGAGTGGTTGAGCACCGGCGAGGACCTTGTGAAGCGAGTCGAGGTTGTGATAGAGAAGATTGGCAGAGTTTTGCAGTGAAGGCCTGTGTTCAAGGGCTTGGGCATTAGTGAGCAGTTGGATGGGTACGAGGATGAGCTTGTCGCATACCACGATGGTAGTGGGTCGTTGGTGTCTAGATCGTGCAGCAGCTTGCCAATAGTGTTGGCAAGGGTGTTCAGCCGCTGGCGCACCTGCTCTAAGGAGCGCAGCGATTCGACCGACATGGCGTATGGTATGAGAGCAAAAGAGAGTGGATGGTCGGAATGCTCAATCTAGATGGCGCTGCATAAGTTGTGGAGCGGAGGTTTGCACAAGGCCGCACAATTCTGGCGGCCGACTATGCGCGATGACGCTCGCGGCTTCTCGATTGACACTCTCCAAAGTGGACGAGCTGGTGTTGATCAGCAAACACAAGGCCGCTTCTTTCTTCCGACACTCGCTGGACTCGCACTCGCTATGCTGCACATATAATGCTGGTATCGATATAGGACCATACACCCATCTTTGCGACCGCACTCAATCTCGCGTGACGCCTTGTAGGCCCACAGCGCAATCATGTAGGCTTCAGCACCATGCGACTATGGCCATAGCATAGCCCGCTTACTACGACCAGGTTCGAAAAAGATCTCTACGCCCTCATCCGGGGCATGCGGAACCACAAGGGCAATGAGAAAGAATACATCCAGAACAGCCTGAAGGAATGCCGTCGCGAGGTTCGCAGTCCCGACATGGACAACAAGGCCACCGCTCTGCTCAAGCTCGTCTACCTCGAAATGTTCGGCCACGACATGTCTTGGGCCTCGTTCAACGTCCTCGAAGTCATGTCCAGCCAGAAGTACCTGCAGAAACGCGTCGGCTATCTCGCTGCTGTCCAGACCTTCCGTCCAGACACCGAGGTCTTGATGCTGGCCGAGAACCTGCTTAAGAAGGACCTGAACTCGCCCCAACTGCCCACCATCGGCCTTCCGCTCGTCACCATCCCTCATGTCGTCAACCCGTCCATGGCCAACTCGCTCCTGACCGACCTTCTACCCCGCCTCACCCACTCCTCGCCCGCAATCCGTAAGAAGACTATCGTCACCTTATATCGTCTGGCCCTTGTCTACCCCGAGACCCTTCGCCCGGCATGGCCAAAGATAAAAGAACGTCTGCTTGACGAGAACGAGGATTCGAGCGTTACTGCTGCCATCATCAACGTCGTGTGCGAGCTAGGCTGGAGAAGGCCACATGATTTCCTACCCCTAGCTCCCCGTCTGTTTGAATTGCTGGTTCAAGGCTCTAACAACTGGATGGCTATCAAGATCATCAAACTCTTCGCTACTCTGGTTCCTCTGGAGCCCAGGTTGATCAAGAAGCTGCTCCCTCCCCTAACCACTTTGATCAAAACAACCCCAGCCATGAGTCTTCTCTATGAGTGTATCAATGGTATCATTCAGGGCGGTATCCTGGACGGCGCTGAAGGAACTGTCGAAGGTGATGAGATCGCTCGTCTTTGTGTCAGCAAGCTCCGTGGTATGCTTGTCGTCGAGGGAGATCCTAACCTGAAGTACGTCGCTCTGCTCGCCTTCAACAAGATCGTTGCTTCTCATCCTCAACTCGTCGCACTACATTCTGATGTTGTTGTCGAGTGTATCGATGACCCTGACATCTCAATCCGCACAAGAGCTCTGGATTTAGTCTCTGGAATGGTTGACTCTAGCAACCTCATGCCTATTGTAGAACGTCTTCTTCGACAGCTTAGAGAAGCTACTCCAGCCTCTGCTGCCGACGATCCGACCAACGACAGAGGCATGCATGCTGGCGTGGTTCCTTCAGGAGATTCGGACGACGAAGAGGCAGCCGAATCGTTGCGCAGACGAGAAGCCCGCTCTTCAGAGGCTCCTCCGCTCCCCGAAGATTACCGCCAAAGTGTCATCGAAAAGATACTCGACATGTGCTCGCGAGACACATATTCGAATATCACCGACTTTGAGTGGTACGTTGGCATTTTGGTCGACCTTGTTGGCCATTGTCCAACCGTGGGCACTCTGACTTCGGACTCCTCTTCAAAATCAACGAGAGATGTCGCGCAGACCATCGGTTTCGAACTTCAAAACGTTGCTGTTCGCGTGAAGAGCGTGCGCCCTGAAGTGGTGGCTGCAGCTCAATCGCTCATAATTGTCGAGCGAAGAAGAGAAATGTTCCCTGCTTCCGGTAATGGAGCCCAGGCTGTGCTCGCTTCTGTAGCTTGGATGGTCGGCGAATACCCTGATCTGCTTCCCGATCCGCAATCTGTCTTGAGTTCGCTACTTCATTCTTCGAGCGCTCAATTGCCTGCCAATATCCTTGCCATTTACGTCCAGGCTATACCTAAAGTCTTTGCTCGTCTAACCTCGAACCAAGAACGGTCATGGACTGCTTCTCGAAAGTCACAATCTGATCTGCTAATGGCTAGGATTATTCACTTCTTGGAACCGCTTGTGCAACATCCTAATCTCGAAGTTCAAGAACGAGCTGTTGAATATCTGGAATTGATGCGTGTCACTTCCGAAGCAATTCAGGCACATGCTGTCGAGGGCGAAGACGACGGATTCGTTGATGCTCCGTTGTTGCTTACCCAGGCTATACCCTCGCTTTTCATGGGACAGGAATTAAATCCTGTTGCTCCTGGTGCTCTCACCAAAGTACCACTTACCGAAGGATTGGATCTCGACACTCCGATCAATGACAATCTGCAAATACTTTTGTCCCAAGCGGACTACGACGACATGTCATATCCTGACGAAGACAATGTTTCCAAGTTCTACTTTGAGAAGGCTTCGGCATTAGCGGTTCAGCCCACAGCAGCCGCCGATTACCTAGAGCCAAAAGAAGCGCAGAGTTCAGGATCTTATCAGTCCGAAGACCGAAATATCGATCCGAAGGATATTGCTAAGAAGAAGGCCGAGAGACGCGAACGTTACCGTGACGATCCATTCTACATTGATTCTGAGCGCGGGTCCGGAACTTCGACACCGTTGCACAATATTCTCAAGAGCAGTAATGGCGAAGATTTGGACATCGACGCCATCCCTGTTATGGACCTACAACTAGACAGCAGCAACACTGCGGCCGAAGCAGATCGTCTTCGCAAGACTAAAGCATCTAAAAAGGCACGCAATAAACGTGTCGAGATTGCACAAGACGAGACTATAGGCGACGACACACCCACTTCTATAGCGGCACCCACCAAGCCATCTCTCCTTAGCAGGCCTAAAAAGTCTCTTTTGCATGTGGACAGCAGTGGCCTTTCATCGTTGTCACTGTCAGAAGACGCATCTGCTCGCGAAACCCAACTAGACTTTGAACGCCGCCAACAAGAGGAAGAAGAAATGGCAAAGGCAATCAAGGAGGTCGAACGCGCCCGCTTGGAGATGCAGCGAGCACAGGAAAGAGTGGAAGCAAGTCATATACCCGAAGAAGGCACTGTAGTCAAGCGCAAAAAGAAGAAGACGAAAAC
>Ga0058697_10000362_pt1 | contig 20698 bp, 22 predicted proteins | sample AgamicAsMae_FD_66619 | JGI IMG/M metagenome (GOLD analysis project Ga0058697, IMG submission 66619) | Agave microbial communities from Guanajuato, Mexico - As.Ma.e | ecosystem: Host-associated > Plants > Phyllosphere > Phylloplane/Leaf | place: Guanajuato, Mexico | collected 2012-06-04
GAGCGCTTGCCAGAGACGGGGTTGAGGGTACGGAAAGGAGAGTTGACGGCGTTGGAGTTGTTGGCCAGCGGAAGCCGCTTGCTGGTCATATTGGACACAGCTGACAAGGTGGCCATGTGTTGGTGGTGTGCTGGTGGTGCTGTCTCTGTGTGTGGACGGCTCTGCACGCGACTCGGACGCGCTCTTACTGGCACATTGTGGCAGCGCGATCAGGGACAAGAGAGAAGGGGCTGAGGATCAGTAGAGTCGTCGATGATTGAACACAGGAGAAGAGAAAGGAGCGAATATGGACAGACAGCAACTGCAAACGCGACGAGTCTGGATGGATGTGGATGTTTTGATGTGTGCATGCTCTTTCCCCGAGCTTTGCACGCGCTCGAGCGACAACCTGTATGCACAACTCCCCGCCAATCGAGATTTGCTCTCAAACACCCATCAACTCTCTCTGCTCAATTCTACTGTTTCTGTTTTCATTCCTGATCATAATCTGATAGTCGCTTCGCTCTTTCCTCTGTCTATCCGACTATTCTGGCCGTCGTGCATGGCTGCATTGCACATATCCACAACTTGTCACTCAAAAGCCTATCTGTATGCAGCCCCGGCAACTACATCATTCTGCACTAATTAGGGCCGTACAAATCTTAGCGCGTTCCACTTCTTTTATTTTGTTGGTAAACAGCCCCTAACGCCTGAGCGCTTCAATATCAACAACCTCCTTTACTGCCTCTGTTGTCAACACATAAGGGTGCGACTCTGTGATGCACACGCTGTCTTCGATTCGGATCGCTAGTCCTTGGAAGTGCTTGGGCCATCTGTCGTCTTCTGGAACGTAGATTCCTCTGTCAAATGTCAGCTTCCAAACATTTCACGACTCGTATTTCTCCAGTCACTCACGGTTCGATGGTGATGCACTCTCCCGCCGCCAGTTTTCCAGTTCGCGGATGCCCGGGAGCGTCGTGAACATCCAGCCCGATAAAGTGTCCAACATGGTGAGGGAACAATGTCTCGAGAGCCTTTACATGATCAGCATCGCGTCAGACGATAAGTCATCGCCGTCACAAGACTTACATTGCCGTCCATGTTGAATCCTAGACTCTTGAGTCCGTCGCGCAATCCGTCCTCGGTAATACGATGAAGCTTGTCGAGCGAGACATTCGCATCTTCGTGACAAAGCGAAACCACGCTTCGCTGGACCTTGAGGATCATCTCGTACAGATCTCTTTGCGGGTCTGTGAATCTGCCGTTTACTGGCCATGTGCGTGTAATATCAGTGATGTAGCCACCGTACTCGCCGCCAGCGTCGACTAGTACAAGCTCGCCTTCCCTGTGACATCTGTTAGTATAAAACCCATATGCTCGCTCTTTGCACGTACTTGAGAGTTTGATCATTGCGAGTGTAGTGGATGCTCAAGCCATTCTGCTGCCTGTTAGCATCTCTCAACTCTGTGACTGTAATATGATCATACCTTGCCACCAGCAACAACAGGCACATAAGCCGAGCCGTCAAGACCGCCAACCTTGAAGCCGGTATCGAGCATGGTCCAGAGATCCTTCTCCGTACTAATGGGTGTTTTCATGGTCTCGGTGAATGCGCGACCAGACACCTGACCAGCCTTTCTCATGTTCAATATCTCGGACTTGCTCTTCTTTACACGAAGGTTGTTCATGATAGGCCTCAAAGGTCTGACGTTGTTCTCTTGCAGTAGCTTGCCGAAGCCTTCCGAGGGTACCTTCTTCAAGCTCGAAAAATATCTCTTGAATGCCGACTTGGTAGTAGTGCCGAGCAGATCGGTGTAGACTTCTTTTGCGCGGCCGATGATATCTGGGAGAAGGGCGTGACAACGGTTAATGTCTCCGGCCTGTACAACTGTCAACACTAGACAATCATATACAGAAGCATGGTCCGTACCTCATCGGCATTGAAGACGTCTAATGCGGCCTGGATACCACTTCTCGCACCATCCCACTGTTCGGCTTTGAGATCCTTGGGTCGGACGAACAGGTGGAACGTGTATTCAACATCAGAGTCACCCTTTTCTGCAGCGTTGTGAGCTATTGTCCTGACTGCATAACATGTTTGCGACGCACCCACCAATGACAGCAAGTGCTTCGGGCTCGTTGAAGCCTGTACGAGTATTGTTCAGTATGTATATTTTTGCGCCCTGGTAGTTGACTGGGGATTACCGGTCAGATAGAAGAAGTTCGGCTCTTGGTGAAACTCGTAGAAGACGGCACCGGATCGGTATTTGATGTCAGAGGAAGCGAGGACAGCGATGGTGTTTTTTGGGAGGGCTTTGGCGAGGTTTGCACGACGTTCGTGATATTCGAGAGCAGAAATACCGGGAGTCACTGGAATCGAAAAGTGTAAGCACGTATACAAAAAGAGGTTCAAAGGGTTAGGGATGTTTACAGTCGCCTGACGCAATGAGATGCGGGTGTGTCTCATGCAAAGGCTGACCAAACTGCAGGTCGGCAGCCGAGATCAAGGTGCGGCGAGGGACTTGTGCTAGACATGATGGTCTGGGCCGCAGAAGTGCTGACTGGGGCCTCGATACGGCTCTCAGCAAAGTGCGACAGCTCCTCATGCTTGGTATAGATGTTTGTCGAACGTGTCGCGACTCGGACGATTGCCAAAGTTAGTCGGCGACCCTGGCCGTAAACTCCGAAGCACAGACAGTTGTAACCTTAAATTTGGCAGATTGCGGGGATCTCTCGGTACGTCACCGAATCTGCCAGGGCGGGTCCAAGGCTTATCGTCGTACCTGTCAATACCATGCCTTGATTTCGTACTCGACCGCTGCCCCAGCTCCCAATATCTGTCGCATACCACATCGCTCTACCAAGCCGAGTCCGCCAGTGTGTCGGCAGGACGCATACGAAGAATGTCTTCGGACATTGAGACCTTCGCTGCTCATCTGCAGTCATCAAAACGCATCTTGGCCTTGATCGGTGCAGGTCTGTCTGCATCTTCTGGACTACCTACCTTTCGTGGTGCTGGAGGTCTATGGAGAACTCACGATGCCACCTCGCTAGCCACTCCCGAGGCTTTCAGTCGCGACCCTGGCCTCGTCTGGCAGTTCTACAGTTACCGCCGGCACATGGCTCTCAAGGCACAGCCAAATAGAGCTCACCTCGCCCTGGCTGAGTTGGCGAGGAAACATCCAGGCTTCCTCGCTCTCAGCCAAAACGTTGATGGTACACACTACTTCGTCCGTCTACTATTCTCTAACTAACACCATACGCCAGGTCTGTCGCAACGAGCGAAACATCCGGCAGAAAAGCTTCAGCTTCTCCACGGTAGCTTGTTCAACGTCAAGTGCACCTCCTTCTACTGTTCATACCATGGCGAAAACTTCACAGATCCTATCGCTCCCGCCCTTAAAATCCCTCTCGACGAATCAGACCCAACCACAAAAGATGCTTTGCACACCAAACAAGATCGGAAAGAGTTGGATATAGCAGACGCAGAAGTTCGTCTACCTTCTGTCACAACAGCAGACTTGCCGATCTGTCCAAAGTGTCAGGAAGGGCTTTTGCGTCCTGGAGTCGTCTGGTTTGGCGAGTCTCTTCCGAGCAAAGTACTCAATACTGTCGACAGCTTCATCAACGACTCTGAAAAGATCGACTTGATCATGGTCATTGGCACGAGTGCCAGCGTCTATCCCGCTGCTGCCTATGTCGACGATGCCAGAGAAAAAGGTGCAAGAGTCGCCGTTATCAACGCCGCCCGTGCCGATGAGCCAGCAGGAGGTCTTGACGAGAACGATTGGTTCTTCGAAGGCGACGCTGCTCAAATCCTTCCCGAAATTCTGAAGGGCGTTATTGGAGAAGTTGAGCAGCCGACAGAGAGGCTATAGCCCACACGTGGCTATATACATGATTGCATGAATACCCTGACGGCCATTTTGGGGGAAATCGCGAAGCATTGATACATTGTTTGACAAAATTCTAATAACTTGGTTTGGAAAGCATGGGTAGCTTCTGGATCTGATCGTTCTTGCATTTTGATATCGCGTAATTTGCATACACATTTACTTAGTGTCGTATCATACGTATTGAGCAACCTAGTTGGAGAGTACCTCATCCAGCACTTTGACGAATTCCTTAATCTCGTCCTCTGTGGTTTCGTCAGCTCGAGCGTCAAGTGATCCCCATGTCCAACAAACTTACCAGTATTGTAGTGCACCAGACTCACTCTGATAACACCATCCACTGGATCCAACCCCATGACCTCCTGCACCAAACGGTTCGAGTAAAAAGCACCCCAGCGGAAACCAAAGTCACTCTTTGCCTCTACAGCGTCGACAACGTCTTTACTGCTGCGTCCATCGACCGTCCAACTGATCACCGGAACACGCTTAGCAGCGTCCTTAACAGGCTCACCCCAAATCTTGACATCCTTTCTCGAATTAAGATAATCAATCAAAATCCCCTGCAACTTTTCCTCATGAGCAGAAATTGCGTCCCAAGGGATTTGAGATAGATATTCGCAGACTTCGGGAATGGAGGCAGTGAGTTCGTAGTTTGCGGCTGCCAGTCCGAGTTTGTCTTCCAAAGATGCAGAGCCCTTGAAGTAGTGACCTAGTGATTGCATGCTGTTTTGGCTGGATTGCTTTGCGTATAACATGGCGATGTGGGGGCCGTAGACTTTGTACCAGGAGAAACAGTAGAAATCGACGTCGAGGTGTCGCATGTCTACTTGTCTGTGTGGTGCATAGGCGACTGCGTCGACGCATAGCAAGGCACCGGGTACTGCGTGTACTGCTTCTGCAATGCTCTTGATGTCACTGATGGTACCGAGGATGTTGCTGGTATGTGTGCAACAGACTAGCTTTGTCTTGTCCGAGAGCAGGGTCTTGAGGACTGAGACTTCCAGCTTGGGATTCTGCTTGTTGGGTGCGTCCCACCACTTCACAGTCAGGTTTCTCCATGAAGCCATTTGCAGCCAAGATGCTATATTGGCTTCATGGTCGAGTTTCGAGAGAATGATTTCGGAGCCGGGAGTAAGATGTTCGTATAGTGCCAGAGAGAGATTGCGGAAGAGCTGGGTTGTTGATGGACCGAGTACTAATCAAGTCAGCTTCTCCTCATATTGAGAAATATCTTTGACGTTACTTACCGACTTCATCAGAAGTGGCATTGATATATTTGGCCACTGCATCCTTTCCTGCAGCGAAAAGGTTGGTCGACTTTTGGGCAATGGGGTACGAAGCACCCAATTGTACATTTGTACCACCAAGATATTCAGAGACCGAGTCAATTACTTCTTGGATGACTTGACTTCCACCTGCATTGTCAAAGTAGACTTGCTTCTTGTCCAAGGCGGGAAAGTGTTTGCGAAGGGCAGTAACATCGAAGGTTTGAGCCATGGTTGGTTACCAGAGATATCAATGATTTTGGAATTGGTTTGGTATGATATTGTTTTAGTATGATATGTCGAGAAGAGTGTCGTTCTTATAAGAGATAGGTAGACAGCCAACATCTAAAGCTGTTATCACCTATGTCGGCTGAAAACGCCCTACGCCAAAACACTCTACTGACGATCACGTATGACGCCCTGAACACCCTACAAGGGGCAGCCAGAATCGATTATGAACACCCTCACAGCCAGCGAATAACAACATCGGCCCTGATTGATTTCAATTGCGTGATTTGTCAAAATTCATAAAGGCTGGCCGGCCATATTCTTACTCCTTTTCGTGCTGACAAGCGCTGTTGTCCTCCTTCCTTGCCAGCGGCGAAGCTTCGGTATCTTGCGGCATCTCGGCTACAGATGTCCCATCAGAGCGAGACGACATCGACCTGAACGCATTCACACTTTGTAAGTTTATCTTGGTACCTCAAATAATAATCTACTGCTAATGGACATAACAGTAAGAGATCTCAAGTTCCTGGCCATCGGTGCCGCGGCCTCTGTAGGAATTGGTGCCTTTTTCACCTCGCAGTACCGAGGCAATATACACCAACCATGCCGGATTATTGATTCACCATTGCCATTGATACAGAAGACTTTGACGAACGAACAGCAAAAGAGACTTCCTTATGCTCCTGATGCTCTTGAGGGAGCGAGAGATGTCGCCACTCCTTTCGGCAACATACGAGTGTATGAGTGGGGACCAGCCGAGGGCGAGAAAGTTTTGTTGGTACATGGTATTAGTACGCCATGTATAGCTTTGGGTGGACTGGCAGAGGAGTTGGCACAGAAAGGTTGTCGAGTCATGTTGTTTGGTGAGTTGTCCTTTTCTTTTCTCCGCTCCATCTCATTCCATATTGTGAGTCGATATCGACAAGTACTATTATCTATACACTTCCCGTGGACATGTTAGACCAGATCGCTATACCGTGTCTTCAAAGCAATGATTCAAGCAGAAGTCTTTCGATGTGGTTGAGAACTCACTGCATCTTGACCAGAGTCATCCGCTCAACCAACGTGCCAATCATGTCAAGAAATTGATAGCGCTTGCACGAACACAATATCGCATAGTCCCGCTCAACATGGATCAAAATAGCTGACCTTTGATCACCCAGATCTATTCGGCCGTGGGTTCTCATCTACCCCGGACCCCGCCTCTCAACCGCAAGACATTCAACTCTTCACCACCCAAATCCTCTTAGTCCTCTCCTCATCCCCACTAAGTTGGACAGGCGATGGCAATCGATTTGCCTTGATCGGCTACTCGCTAGGTGGAGGCATCGCCGCATCATTCACCTCGTACTTTCCAAACCTCGTTGAATCTCTGGTGCTCATCGCACCTGCAGGCCTTATGCGATCTACTCGTATCCACTGGACGAGCAAATTTCTTTATGGTGGATTTTTGCCTCGCAAATTAGTCGAGTATCTAGTCTGGAGACGCCTGGGCGGCATTGATGCCTCTTCCTCTGCTTCTCAGAATGCTACCGACGACGAAAGCAAAATCACGCCCATCTCAGCAGCGGAACAGGAAATGCCATCTCATCCAGCACTCACTCCCGACTCATCTGCTCAGATCTCCCCGCGCAGACCTTCTGTCAGTATAGCAAACGTCGTAGCCTGGCAACTACACCACCATGCCGGATTCGTCGCTTCCTTCGTCTCCAGCATCCAGCACGCACCCATCAGTGCACAACATGACATCTGGAGAAGAATTGCTTCCTGCCAGAATTCTGCCCTTCCATCCAATCAACGCCTTCTCGAAGGCAAAGTCTTGCTGTTGCTAGCCAAAGACGACAACGTCGTCATTGCTGACGAAATGTCGCAAGATGCACAATCTGCGTTGGGACCGGATGCAGTGGAAATCAGAGTCCTGGATGGCGGACACGAACTTCCTGTTACAGATGCGGAAGTTGTCGCTCAAACCATTCTGGGCTTCTGGAATTGAAGTCCTTGCATGTACGGCAGCTGTATACCACCTCTTTCCCTCCATTTGTCCACCTCAAGATCCAGCACTGGCTGTCTCTACTTGAGTATCCCAAGCTTGTCATATTCGATGTGCTTTCTAATGTTTGTCGCAAAGTTCTTGAGCGCGGCTTGATTCGCCTTTACCACCATACTACCATGCTGCGCGATTTCCAACGGTCATTCCAAGTATTCGTCGCATCTGTCAGATAAGTCTGGCACAGAACCTTGGCTATGGCAACCTGATTATCCAAGTCGGCGCTGACGATATCCCGGAACGCACCCGCATAGCCGTAGCCTGCTTGTGCGCCCGGATCCTTGACCCAAAGCTTCCAGAGCACAATGAGGGCTTTGCAAGCCAAGTTATACGAGCTCACCGTGCAAAAAAGAATTGTATGTAGGAGTAGGTGTCGATGACGGAGCTGTGTTCCCACATTCATCCTCGTCGACCGACGCTCCCTTGTGCAACACCCATCTGGAACCGGGGTCCGGTATCCGCAATCCAGATCTGGTCGTCGCGCATGCCTGCACTAAGCTCTCTTGGTGATTGGAGATTGCTTCCAACCACACCCCACAGCGTATCGAGACTACCCACAGCAACATTGAATAATGGTCGAGAGCCATGATCGGAGTCAGCGTCTTGAGCAGCCAATGGAACTGCAAGAGCGTAAGGGATGATTGTTTCCGAGGTCCATGGAGTCGGAGTCGGAATCTTGGAGTCGAAGAATGATTGCAGCGATGCCTCATTCACTACCAAGCACATTTCTGGCATCATCGCTGCTTCTTTTTGAACGAAGAAGTTGCCGTATCGCTTTGCCACTTGCTGTGGAGTGGCACTTTCCAGCTGTGGGTCTTCCACCCAATGAATAGTGAAGCGACGATTGACCTCAACTGTACCCTCAACAGTCGACTCCCTGTCAAACATCGCCGCGATCACAGCATCCCACTTTGATATGAAATGACTCCATCGCTGACCATCATCATAACAACACGTCCTGAACACCACAAAGCCCCAAGGTCCATCTCCAGGATAATACCGCTGCAAAGCTTTCATGTACAAAGGCACCTCTGTCCTGCGCAACTCATCCACCGTCTGTATCTTCTCACCGCCTACAGCGACTCGTGCAGCCTCTTCCTGAGCAACTCGCGCTTTGTGATTACGGCTTGCTTCCGACATGAGCTCCAAGAACCCAGATGGGCCGAGTGCGGAACGCAAACTATCGAACATGCGGTCCTTTTCTTCTTCTGGAAGGGACATGATGTCGGCGGAGGTTGCATGGAGTAGGAAATCTTTTGACCAGCCTTCGGGCCAATATGCTCCTGGTATCGAGTCAAGGCTTGACATATTGCTTGAACCAAAGTTGGTCAATTTGGTGGGTTATATGTGTCTAAGAAACTCAGAAAGGATAGCATGGAGAGCACAGGTTCTGTGGTAACGTGTTTACCACGATCAATCAACCTCAAACATGGCCTTGGCATGCATGATACTGCTTCCCGACTATGTCGATCGAACCGCTCTCTAGAAGAAGTCACTTCCTGATGAACGCGTTGATTGGCATAATAGGACATCCGAAGTTATGCCGCAGCACTATTCGTCCAACCCCTGAACTGGATTTCTATCGAATATCCATTAACGCAATCGAATCTAAACCCTTCTCATGCAAGGCAGACATTGATATGAACATAAGAATCAGACTCGCGAATGAACAGACCAGAGCAGTCTTAGAGTGCGACCGGAGCTGAAAAACGGTGTGAGGCTCACGCGCTTCCGACGTCAAGCTCGATTAAATCATCCATTCGCTGCAATTTCTCGAATATGTAGGCAAACAGATGTCTGTACTATCCATCAAGTGTTGTAACAGACTGTAGAAGGTCTAAGCTAATAGTTGAATGTAATTGAACTCTGTATCGGAGGGTGGAAGTTGCATAATTATGGACGCAACTTTCTGAGTCAGGGTCGTCTGCTCAACATCATCAACTTAAAACCAGAACCACGACGGACCATATCGATGCTTCATACTCTAGGCAGCTAGCAGGGAAGATAGCATTTCTGCCATTAAAAGCACTACAAATGATGGGCACGAAGCAGATCGTGACAATAGATTGATCACCCAGAACCCATAGAAATTCATTGCTCGGCTCGATTTCAAATCGATTATAGAGTAGGACAAGACCCACGATATTTAGACGTGCGTCGCATGCTGTACGCTGTCGTGTATCTGTCAACGGTTGCTTGTTGAGAATTGGCAAAAGACACGAACCAGGTTACATGAAGCAAGGAGAGAAAACCAACCTGCATACGGTACACGCACATCCGATGCACGTTTCTATCAAGGTCACAGTCACACAAGAAGAAAAAGTTTTGAGAAAAAAGTTCTTTTTTTGGTAATTGGAAGAAACACATCTGCTTTTTGTGTTTATGCAAGCCTCTTGGCTTATGGCCGGGTATGGAGGAAAATGAGCGAGAGAAAAAGCGAGAAAAGAAAAACGAAAAGACAGAACAAAGTGGTATCCCTTTCCCTTCCAAAATGTTTGCAATTTGGTATGGAAGCCTCGTGGGCCAAAAAAGGAATGAAAAGCAACAAGCACGAGTCGAGAGAAGCAAGACTCGTCCCAAAAGCAACCACCATCGTCAAGCAACTTTTTTTCTTCTCTCTGGGTTTTCGGCGAAAGCAACTTGGCTCTGCATGTGTTTGCGGCCGTGATAAGCTATGTTCGGGGTAATAATGTGCAGATGCGGTCCACCAGATGATGATGGACGGTACGAGAAAAGAAACGCTGAGAAGCAAAGGATACTAATGTATGTGAAACGCTTGCAATGCAATGAAAGGTCGAAGGGACTGGCTGATACATGTTGTTACAACGGAAGAACATGGAGCGTCATGGTGTGGCACGAGAGTTGAAGCTCAGTGTGATGGGTATGATGTCGGGTATGAGCTGTACTGGTATGACGATTGGCTTGGGACAGAAGTCATGTTTGAGCATGCATGGAGGCGGTGCATCAAGTTTTGGTTCACGTTGTAGCTTGAATTGTCGTAATAGTCCTTCTCCGGGGTCTCGGGAGGTGTAAGGACACCAATAGGAACTGCAGCGTATACAGTCTTCTGGGGAGTTTGAGGTGCCATCATAGCGCCAGAGACTTGCTGGACGTCCAGTGTCGACTGTGCTGGCGAGGGGTATGTCTGTTGTGATGCAACCTGCTGCTGCTGTTGTTGCTGCATGAGGTTTTGGCGCTGCAGGAACTGCTCCAGAGTAGTGGCGACGTTCGAGAGATGGGCGGACGAGTACTTGCGGAAAAGAGCCTGCGAGGGACGCGAGAGCTGGTTGGAAAGGTCCATGACGACGTTCGAGTCATATCTAGCGGCCCGCTCTGGGTGATGCACTTGAGGACGACCAAGGACGTAACGGGCAAGAGCTAGCGAAGATCTGGCCATGACCGAAGGCAACACAGGAATGAATTCCTTGTGGTAGAGAGCCATTTCGGAGATGTAAGTAGCCATGTCCTGCACCTCTACATCGGCACCTGTTTCGGAGAGAGCAATCTCGAGGAAGCCAGTGACGGTCGGGTGACCGACGATCCAGTTGAGGGTCTGCAGCACGTGCCACTCCATTTGTGTGAACATGTCGTCGTCGTAGAGAGAGCAGCACATAGACTTGAGTTCCTTGATGGTAGGCACACGCTCTTTACGATCACCGTACTTGGCGGCGATGAGTAACGAGGCACAGCCAACCAGCTGATAGTGACGCTTGTAGACGACACGCTTCGAGCAGTATCTGTCGAGAAGGTTGACGGCAAGGAACAAGGTCTCGGGGAGGAGTTGGAAAGCGTGGTGAGCTTCGAGGAGGAAGTCTAGGAGGTAGGGACGCATAAACCATTGAATTTCAGTTTGAATCTCGATGGAGTTGATGTCCGGCATCGTCTCGGCCTATCAGACGTCAGCAATGCATCATGTAGATGATGAGTCGGAAGATCTTACCTCCATGATCTCCATATGCTCAAGCACGTCGTTCAGGTACACCTTGCTCGTCAGACGAGACAAGTTGGCAGCCATGTGCTTTTGTTGGACCTTTCCGATAGCACGTGCTCTCTCCCTCTCAGCAGCTGCTCTAGCAAAGATGCCATCTGTGTCTTCATAGCCCTCGACGAAGAAGGTATCGCAGTGACCGTAGCTAGCCTGTGCTGTCGTGGAAGCCATGTTGATGTGAAGTTGTTGGTTGAGGATGGTCAATTCGCCAGGATTGACGGATGAGTATCTATTAATGAGTGAATGGTGTATGAACACTGGTTGCTTGAGTGTAGACACAGAAAAATGGACAGTGTTGGTGGTAATGAAATAGAAGGACTGTAATTAGTTGGATGAGGGGTGTTGTAGATGGTCCTAGAATCACTGGTCTTACTGCCTTGGACGGCGTGAAAGATACAGGTATAAGGAGTCTACAAGAGAGCTTAGACGAATTAGTTCTGGAAGTGGAGAGGAGACGCGACTGTCCAAGCTGAGTATTGCACATACCTTGGGAAATGGGTGGCAGCGAGGCAAAATGCAGAGAAGTGAATCCCTTGCGAATTAAGGCTCGAATGTCGACTGCAAATCGGAATGCCGTAGATGGTGCTAGCCCGATCTTGAGGCGCAGAGAACGAATCAACGACTCCACCAATTCTAATGAGAGCGCGTCGAGGAGTTCGCAGATAGGTCTGGGGAATGTCAGTCATTCCCGGGTCAATGATGGAAAGGCACGTGCGCTGCAAGGGAGGAAAATGTGATGATGGATCAAGACAAGGGAACTCACCAGAGAGAGCTGGTCTTCAAGAGATTGACTTGAAAAGGCGAGTCAATTTAGAGATCGTTGGCTGAAAGAGCTGTGACGTGTTGATATTAGTGAATGTAGCTTCAAAAGTAAGTCAGTCATGACTGGGGATGCTTGAGATAGCAAGTGACGACGGGCTGACTTCCGAAGTCATGCCGGAAGGATAGGGAAGGAGCCATTTGGGAATGAGACACGGCCTCAAACCAGGCCTACAGTCGTCAAGAATGCAAGCGCGATCGCTGCTGGAAGTGTCCATGCCTTGACGGCGATGGAACGTAAAGACCCCGCTCAATAACTGTATCGACCCAACACTGTTGAAGTGTTGTATAACATGCCCAGTGCTCCATTGTATGAAATGGTATCGTTCCATGGTATTCATGATGGGGGCGCAAGAGGAAGCTGCGACTTGCAAGGCTGAACCGCCAAGGTACTTCATATGACGGTTCTTGCTTTTGCGTTGCGTTCTCGAGGCAGGCTTCGTTGCTGACCACGAGCGAGCATGGAGGGTATCATTGGTATGTCAAGCAGTATGAGCAGGGTCTTTGCTTCCTTTCCAAGGTGCTGTAACGCGGTTGTGCCGTCGACGACGATTTCCTTTGCTCCTTCCTTGTCCTTCCAGCTTGACCTCATCTTCATCTCTTTAGATCAATGTCATGACCCCACAGCAGGTTTCGGTTTCAGATTGATCGACGATGCGTCCTATCAAATTAAAGGGAGAGCCGGGCAGAGAATAGGGGGTTGAAGGATGAACAGCTTGAGCAATGCTCACTTACCTTGTACTGAGAAGAGCTCAAGTCGAGGTCGAAGTGAGATTGCAAGCTGATGAGGCTGACGAGAAGAGGTGAAAGGGCCGTCCACAGCTCTGCGTTCAACGAAGAGGAGAGGTCGGGGCGGCTTGAAAGGTCGAGGGTTAGGCGGCAGCGACGATGTGTGGTCGTGTCGAAGGGTTTGATGGGGGCCTGATGTCGAAGGGCGGTAGTCGGATGGTGAGAGTCGACAGGCTACAGGTCGAGGTCGAGGGTTATACGACGAACGACTCGTGAGGGGCTGGGAGGTAGGAGTAAGGTATGAGAGGAGCCGTTTGAGAGCGGTGACCGTTTATCAAAGCTCCATTGACTTGCTCAAAGAGATAGGTTGGGGAAGAGGAGGAGCGGGAGAGAGTGAGGGAGGAGCAGGGAGAAGAAGAATCGACAGCCTCGGACGGAGGTCGTGTCCAGCAGATGGACGTGGTCGGTACGGCCTCTGCCTCCTGGTGGAGATGGCTCTGTCGGCCTGGCTCTACGAATCTTGGCTGAAGCCACTCTAGCCGCTAGCGTCGCGCGTCAAAGCGTTGGTACGTTGCCTTCTACATAAAATAAAGAGCATCGACCGGTTCCATACACGCACGCTTGTCGGAATACCCGTCGCAGGAAACACTATCCTGTCCGATCGTCTGACTTGGGGCATAACGCCCCTTACCATACTTTGCCTGCTGCGAGCTGCCTCTTTGTCCATGTGCATACATGGCAAGGGCAGCAAGCATTCAGATCCAGCACAATCACATGTAATTGGGGCTGCTTAGCTCGACGATGAATCTCGGCTTGAGCAACCGCCCAACCCAACATGCGACATGCGACAGGTGCCTCTCTGACGAGGCCTGACGACAATCCCCAGCCAATCTTGCAATCCTTCTGCAACCGTCACGAAACACACTTGCTGTCGAGCCTCTGCTTCCTACGCTTCCTACGCGTCCAGTAGTGCAGGGACAAGCTTCGTTGGCGAGCACGAGATATCAGCTCCGCCCGGTCTGCCGGCGCCTCCACCAATGAGCCATTGTCCATCAGCGCCAATCTGCATCATTGAACTCCTTTATACCCCAGAACCTTGAAATCAACCGCCAATCTTTCCACCACCGCAGCCTGCACCGGAGTACTGTTTGAGAGTTCTGTCTCTCCCCCTGCTTGCTGGCTAGCCTTCCTGCCTGCCGCCGGCTCCGATCACCAACCAAGCATATGCAACCACTTTAACGCCGTTGCAAAGTCTCCGTATACGCGCTTCACGATCGCGGCCGAAACGCGTCCCACGCCTTGATTTCTATATCCAAATTTCATAATCTGCTTCATATTATATCCAAAGCTGCACCCCTGAGTTACTCTATACGAAGATGATCGTTATTCTGCCCGTGATGAGCCATCGTTTGAAATTATGCCTGTTCGCGCAATCTACGGGGAGCAATCAAATGCAATATCCAATATCATCCTCCAATAACAATCTCGTTAAAAGTCGTCCGTTGGACTGATCGAGCAGGTGTGTCACTCTCGGCGTTTTTCGGTCTCGAGGGCAGCAAACATGTTCAGCAGTTGTGATATCCGAGCGAAATCGATTGTCTGCGTACAATAATGCAGACTTACATGTGCTGTATGCAGACTGCCGACGAGAATTTTCGATCTGGCGACTCGCACTTCCTAATGAAGCCATCCCAAGTTCTCAACAACGAGTCGCTGGTGAGCTTCTCCTCCACACTGTTACGCACAGATTTCAAACTCTGCGCGGATCGTGTGTTTGTTATCACATCCTCGCCCGTTCTGCATGTTCTTTCCCTTGTCCTCCTTGTCGCCAATGCACGGTGGCTGTCGATTGACTCGGCGGAGCGAAGCCGTACGACGAGGCTTCGCGAGTATTTCCTGACGGCCCGCGCAGCTTGCATGTCAAAGATGACATATCGCGCCGCTCGTGTATGTAGTACGGTTGACTTATACCCAGTCCAGCTGTCCTTGCTTTGAACTTTGATAGACGATCGTCCCACCATACGAGAGCCCAGGCTATGCATTCTTTCGTGAGGGACGACGGTTTTATTTTTCTTTCCACTTCACATGCATTCAACATTTCAAGACTGCATATGCCGTCATACGAAGGCGCGGCCGTAACACTGCCAGTGGAAGATTTGGCGACGCCTTTCTTCCTGGTTCACCCAGTTCCTTGAGCAACGAAGCTCTCCCGACATCGCGTCTCAGCAAAATATACGTTGCGCGAGAGCCCTGGCATGATCCACAACGAACAAAAAGAAAGCAATTGACATTCGCTAAAAGCCACGCGACCAGACAACAAACATTTTTGTGTAGCATGTTACACCCGTTTCTCCATATCTTGTATACCTGTACAAAATGGCCTTTCCCAATTTCTCCACAAAAGGCTAATTTAGATATGCTTACATTAGATCGGCATCATCTGAACAAGCCTCGATCATATTTATTAATACACATCATACTCGAATTGAGCCTCCTACTATCCGTTTCACCAGTTATCCATCGTCTGTTTTGAATGAGCTCGGGTTTCCACAACTCGTCAATTCAAAATGCTCACTCGCAGATAGGCCAAAGTTGCTTTTTCTTTTGCGACTCAGTTACCACGTTCAATCCTCCACACCACCTTCATCCTTCTGCCCTGGTCTTGCCGTCACAAACATCCTCGTCGACCACGGCAACCAAGTCTCGGGTCGCTTGGCAAGACTTTTTGCGCGGACTCCACACCTACCGATCAACATGGATACCCGCCATCCGGGCAGAGGCTTTTCCAATAGTTTGAAGACATGCAAGAATGACTTTCGATGAGCGAACAATGGTAAGTTAAGTCGCCATGCCCTGCCCCCGGATAATCATATGTGCCTGAGCTCCGCTTCGTGTCAACAGTGTCAGAAGCCTCGTGAGTTCTTCCTCCTCGTTTCCGCACCCACGCAACTGACTACTGCAACGGCAAAGCGTTCCAATCTTCCCACAAGTCTCACGCCTGAGCAAAGGTCGGCCGACACAGATAAACCTGGTTCATATTCCGCGGTACCTTTTCATTTCTCCACAAAATATGATGTGCTTGCTGTTCCGCTAGGATTCACAAGTTCAGCCCCCGTTTCGAACAAAAGTATAACGGCATCTTCATACCCGCCTCGCGGTTTTGTGATTCAAAGCACATGATGCGCCGTATAATCCACAAAACGCGATACATACGCGGTAAGACGCGATCCACTTTACGCCATTGTTCGTTATCGATCTGCCCTCAAATCTCCTGACCACCCCCTTAGCGGCTCTTCTCAGCCATTGACGAGAGCGTTAGCCTCGGCCGATCGAGAAACGAAAAAGGAGTAAAGTGGTCTACGGAGTGAGACGCGGCAGATCGCGAAACCTTCGCGTTCCACATTTCACTTACATTGCCGCTTTTGGGCATGTGAGCGCGGGACACGAGACATCGCGGCGGTTGTACTTGTTGCTAGTCGCTTTGATTGCATCTTGGTTGATCGCGTGCTGACCCAAGACACGGTAGCTTAGAGCCTCGTTGTGGTATTGATGTAATCGATAACATTGAGACTTCTGAGGCTTTTACTCAGCTGCTCTCCAAAGAGGATCGCTTCGTTACTAGCTCTCAGCTGCAGCAAGTCGCGAACAATTGCCTTCAATCTCTCCCAAGAAAGAGAGACACCGATACACTAGGGTAGTTCAATCGCAACCGAGCGAGGCTTACGAACAATGTTCAGATCTTGTCTCAAAGTCTAGCTGGCAAGACGAAAGCATCTTCAATTCAGACAAAAGATACCAGAGTCAGCTTATGAGACTAATTAACACCAAAACCAATTGACCGACTTCACGCACCCAAATTCTGGTACACAGCAGTCTCTGCTCCGAACCAAGCACCCATCACATGGGGGTCGCCAAACGGCATGACCTGACTGGCAATCATACCAGCAACACCCTTCTCGCGATCCACCCACCAGAACAAGTTTGCAATACCTGCCCAGAATGCAGTGTTCTTTCCACGTCCGGTAACTCCGGGCTCAATGGTCAACATGGCACTGAGACACCAACCCTATGCCGAACATCAGTATATTGACAAGTCAATGCAGTAACACACAAACAACATACCTGTGCGACATCGCCTTGGGGGTACAAATCTCCCAGTGGATTTGAATGCTCTGGCTTTGCGTCAGGGATACCCCTTCGACCAAAGTCTGGCATCTGAGTGATTTGGTTCTCAAACATGTGCTTCACAGTCTCGGGCTTGAGAATCTGTTTCTTGGTCGTGGGACACGTGCCATCGTTCAACAGTACAGCAAGCACCTTGATGTAGTCCGTAGGGCGAGAATACAGACCAGCACCACCACTGTTCAGAATTCTACCCTGCTCTTCTTTTCCCTCGGCCACCAGTGGTCGGCGGTATACGTGATCTCTTTCGACGGCCTTTTGGCTGCCGGGCCAGCGTTGATGCATGGAAGCGAGATTGGACTTCATCTCTTTGGTGGGGAACATGGTTGTGTTGTTGATGCCTAGGGGTTGGAGGATGTGTTGTTGCATGTAGTCGTTGAGAGACAGCCCGGTTTGTCGTTCGAGTGCGATGCCCGCCCAGTCGATGTTGATGCCGTATTCCCATCTACTGCCTGGCTGATTGACCAGAGGCATTCTCAAGACCTCAGTCGGGTCGCCGCTGAAGACGTCGAAGCCGACAGGACGGCCATAGTCCCTGAGCTTGGGATTGAAGAACTCGTATCCGAAACCTGCGGTCTGCGTGACAGGGTCAGAAAGGTAACCTCAGGTATTGAATAGACAGCACACTCACATGCGACAACAACATCCTCAACGTAATCTCCGCCTCCTTATCCTCCAACTTCCCATCATCAGTCAAAACCTGCACCTTCTCCAACTCAGGACACAACTTGTACAACTGCTTGTGATCATCAAGGTCAAGCTTGCCCTGCTCAACCAACTGCATGACCGCAATCGCAGCAATCATCTTTGTGCAACTGGCAATCCAGAATGTGGTTTCCAAAGTCATTGGCTCTTTGGTGTCTAGTCCGCGGTTGCCGGATGCGTTTGCTGTGAGCACTTCGCCATCTTTGTTGATTGCTGCAAAGACTAGACCTGCGACTCCTGTTTCCGGGTTGGAGGTTACGCCGTCGAGGGTGGCTTGAACTGCCTTGTGCGTGGCTTCGGACTTGGAGCTCATGTTGATGTGTACACTGCTCTCTGGCTCTCGGAATGATGTGAAAAAGCAGAGTATCAAGCTTGGGAATGTATGTTCGAATGATGTATGTACGAAGACAAGTGCGGAGAGTCAAGCAGAACGCAAACCCGGGTTACCGACCTCCTCTGTATAACACTTTCCCCCCACTACCCCTCTTCGCCCAGGAGACTCCTCCAGTTACGTGACCGAGGCTGACAGGGTCTTGCATGCCGCCCAACTGCGAGCTCCATAACAAAAGTTTCTAGAGCTCACGACCCCGCATGATGCCCCGCAGCTGACCGAAGTCTAAATCAATCAAGCTTTCCCACGCGGATCTCGGATTCCCCGGATTCCCATGTCCTTTGATCCGAGAATTTGGTCGTTCTCGATCAGTGGCTCAGCATTGCGATCTCTTGCTTCGAGTTGAGCTAGACATCTGCAGAGTTAGGAAATGAGCGAAGTTGACAAAGGAAGTCAGAGATGAGGTGTGAATTGCATTTTGCAAGTAGCTTTTGGTAAAATTCGCCTTTTCGGACTCTGGTGACCTTCAGTAATTTTTGCTTCGAATGTCGAATGCTTCAGACGACGATAGCAATGGTGCTTCAACAAGACATCGTGCGAGGCCAAATGCTACTCGTGGTCGGTCTTACAGCTCATCCCTGCCTTCAATTCCAGCTTGTGTACCATTGACGGTCGATTTGGATGGTCCGGGAGGCTGACGTGAGATGTAGCTAATAAAGCGACGCTGTAGGAAGACCGTTTTCCTCATCCTATCAAGATCGCACTTCCGAGTGGTTGCTGACTTGGCTCTATGCTCATGACTTCTCAGAAGTCTGCGGTTTGCATACAGTCGATAGTGGCTTAGCACACCTCAGACGGTCTTCGCCCGAGCTTGCTTGAACTTCTTGAATTCCTTCAATGCCGCCATTACCAGAGGCACAGCCATGGGACCGAGCAAGGGCACATATACAGCGACTTTGTGCTCATCTGGGAAGTAAACTTGACCAACCATAGATGGCTCAAAGAAAGCTTGCTCCGCTTGAGCTTCTGCGATGCGGGCATGTTCCAAAGCAGCATCATAGTGACCTTCGTGAAGGTGAGAGCATGCGGTCTCCAGGTGGTGGATTGTCTTCTGTACTGAGTCCGCGACGTTGTCTGGAATGGCAATGCTGGTCAGCTTGAGTGTCAGCCTGGACAGCGAGCCAAGAGTCGATGAAGCCGACAAGATCAGCGATGCTGCTCTCTCGCGCGTCAAGCTGGAGAGACGGAGAGGTAGTGAAGGCGGTGACTGAGGCAAGCCAATGAGGGACTCCAGCTGTTCGGCGAAGATGCGCACAACCGGTTCCAGGTCATGCTTGCTGAGTACGGTATTGTTCTGACCCATGTCAGGGTTCAGTATCTGAACGCCGCCCCATTGTGGAATCAGCCAACTGGTGCCGCCAGTCTCCTCGATTACCATCGGGGCTTGCTTAGGGGAGGGAACATAAGCAACAAAGTTGATGGTTGGGCCCACACCAATGCTTGGACTAAGAGGCCACTCAGCTGCATTAATGAACGCACTCAAGTCAGAGCGCATCAGTGTCCACTGCTTTGATGATTCGTCATACTGAGGGCCATGTAGTGATGATGACAGGGATGCGTACAGCTGAACCTGAGTGTCCACGCTGAACTTGCTGACGGATGAGAAGGAGGCCAAGAAGGGACTCAAGTACTCGTCGAGCGCTGCTTTAATGTCCCATGCAGAAGGCGATGCTGAGCCTGTGAAAAGAGAGAACGTCAAATGGTAGGTCGACGCATACTTGAAAGCACGATTAGACCTTTTCCTGTAGCCTTCGACAATCGAAGACGAATCAACATCCCCTAGAGATTCTTGATGAGCAGTCTGACCATTCAAGAGATAGTCTAATGTAATTTGCTCTTCGACAAAGAGCTTCAGAAGCTCAGTCGTGATAAAGTCAGCGAGGTTAGATACACTGGTGGGCTGATCTGACGGCGAGGATCCATAGTGGATAGTGAGAGTAGGGTCAAAGGGCTGGACCTTGGCCACTGGGTGAGAATAAGATGCATCAAGCACGAGGTTGACGGTAGCTGCAATCTGACTGGTCACAGCCGAGGAAGACGAAAGGTCGGTATATTGCGCATCTGCTGACCGATCTGCAGTACTGTGCCCCGAAGGAATCACTCGCAAGCGGTGAATGGGAGACTTGTTCTGTCTGTCCAAGCCTTGTTGGATATGCCGAGCAAGTTCAGTGGTGGTTGCAGAGTCAAGATGGCTAGCAGCAAGAGCGACGTGCACAGGAAACTCGAGTTCACATGTCTTTTGATAGTTTAGTGGATATGGTAAAATAGAGAAAAGGCAAGGCATACCTGACCTGAGGCCCACGCATCCATCGACTCCAAGGGCAGTGCAGCGCGGGGAACAGTGGTCGTGGCGTACCAAATAGGCAGGCCGAGCAGGCCGGCGATGGCCCAGAAACAGAAGATGATCCATCTACGTGTCTTGACGCCCTGCGGAGACTCTGGTGGAGGTTGTTTCCTGGCCAGAGCAGCGTG